>TARA_R110001583_G_scaffold59697_1_pt1 | contig 120717 bp, 80 predicted proteins | sample TARA_R110001583 | Tara Oceans TARA_R110001583 (sample SAMEA4398432) | marine metagenome | biome: Polar Biome; feature: [MES] marine water layer (ENVO:01000295) within the mesopelagic zone...; material: water (ENVO:00002006), including particulate matter (ENVO:01000060) such...
ATGGGTGTTTCACACCATACCTCACCCAGGAGAATTAGGGTATGAGACTTGGGAAGATACTAACGCTTACAAAAGCCCAATGGTAGGTGCTGCCAATAATTGGGCGGGTATGGCATTAGACGAAAAAGCAGAAATAATTTATGTGCCAACAGGCTCTGCTGCTCCTGATTTTTATGGTGGTGACCGTTTGGGAAGTAACCTCTATGCTAATTCATTAGTGGCTTTAAATGCAAATACAGGCGAGTACATATGGCATTTTCAATTTACACATCATGATATTTGGGACCGTGATCCTCCTGCCCCACCAAACCTTTTAACCGTTGAACATAACGGGCAAAAAATAAAGGCGGTTGCACAAATTACCAAACAAGGTTATGTTTTTGTTTTTGACAGAATAACAGGAGAGCCTCTATTTGATATTGAAGAAATACCTGTTTCACCTTCAACATTATCAGGTGAAGTTGCTTGGCCAACACAACCTATTCCCAGAAAACCGAAACCTTTTGCACGACAATCAAATGAGCTAACAAAAGAAGATATAAGCCCTTATGCCGAAAATAAAGAAGAGCTTTTAGACTTTTTTGAATCCGCAGAAAAAGATATTTATAGTCCGCCTAGTCTTGAGCCTACATTATTGCTGCCCGGTTATGATGGGGCTGCAGAATGGGGCGGTGCCGGTGTTGATCCTGAAGATGGAATTTTATACGTGAATTCTAATGAAATGGCTTGGAATCTAAAAATGAAGGTCAATGAAGCTAATGCAAAAGAAATGCCGTTAGGTAAGCAAATTTATAGTAGTAAATGTGCTACTTGTCATCAGTCTGATAGAAAAGGTTTAGTAGCTAGTGGTTTTCCTTCTCTGGTAGATATTAATCTTAAGAAAAGCAAAGATGAGGTTGTGTCTATTGTTACGCAAGGCAAAGGTATGATGACAGGGTTTCCGACATTGTCCGATTCAGAAAAAGCTACTTTGATTCAATTTCTGTTCAATGAGGAGCAAGCTTCAGCCCATCAAGGAAAAAAGGAAATTGCCAACACTTCAGAAGAGAACCCATACTTACATGGTGGGTATCATAAGTTTTTAGATAGTACTGGATTACCTGGTATTTCGCCGCCTTGGGGAACACTAAACGCCATCGATTTAAATACAGGTGATTTTCTATGGTCTATACCCTTAGGTGAAACTATATCGCTTAAAGAAAAAGGGTTTCCCACTACTGGAACCGAAAATTATAGTGGGCCTATCATTACCCAAAACGGTCTATTACTTATTGCCGCCACAAAAGACGGCTATTTTAGGGCGTTTAATAAAACAACGGGAGAACTTCTATGGGAATATGAGCTGCCTGCAGCTTCGTTTGCTACACCAAGCACTTATGAATACAAGGGTAAACAGTATATCGTTCTTGCTTGTGGGGGTGAAAAACTAGGAACCAAAAAAGGAAATCAGATTATTGCATTCGCCTTACAGCAGAGATAATTTATAAGTCACATTTGGTGTTGTAATAGTGAACTATATCTTTCACGTGCTTTTTCTTAAAATCTCTGTTTTGTATCTTATTTACAAGTTTAGGACAATTAGAAAAATAATCTGATGCTGCCTTTTTAAAATTTTTAGAAAATAGTTGGTTAGACCCAAGGTGGGTTAATTCTCCGTTTTCTCCTCTTTTTACATAAAGGTTTTTAATATCGTAGAAATTACCTCCCGTCATATTCATGTGACCATTGGCCCCAGCCATTTGCATTGGGGGCGAATATCCTTTTTGTTCCAATACATATAAATTGACGGCACCAATTTCTAATTCTTTTACAACATTAAATCGCCCTTCACGAGTTTCAATATAGATATATGTTGAAGGTTCTTCACTCTCATAAATTACCACTTTTTGAAGTTCGCTAAAATGAAATTTTTCAGCTTTTTGTCCTTTTGCTTTTTTGAACTTTACTTGGTCGCCTCCAATTAATTTTGCTAAACCTTTTCGTTGTTTTCCGTCCTTAAATTCTAAAATTGCCCGGTCATTTTGTGCAAGTATTGGCGCAGTTATTAAAAGACATAAAAGGAAGATGTAATAAGAAGCTTTTTTCATAAATCTGTAATGAACTGTAATTATCACTAAACGAATCTATTACTGCCTTGGTATATTTTTCCTTAAAAAGAGCTAGGGAAACATGTTAAAAAAACTTATCAATCTTTAAAAACCCTTAAGTTCTTTAAAAGGGGGTCGTTTTCTTTAAGTAATCTTTTGGTTCGTAAATAACGATCAACATTGTATTCATCATAATTGGAGGCGTTCTTATCTACGCTGCTTACTCGCACCATATTTGAAGAATGGATAAATTGATTATCGCCAATCCACATACCCACATGAACAACTTTTTCTGCAGTCGAATCAGTCGCTTTTCTGCCAAAAAACAATAAATCACCTTTGTCTAATTTACTGAAATCTGCAATGGAATCTATAGGTTTACCTGCATGTACCTGTTGTGATGCATCTCGTGGAATAACCATTCCATTCATGTAATAAATAGTTTTGGTGAAACCGCTACAATCAACACCCTTCGTTGATGTCCCTCCCCACAAATAAGGTACCCCCATTAATGATTTTGAGGTTTCAACAAGGGCTTTAGCATCATAGCTTAAACTTGATAACCATGATGTATAATCCCTTGCTTCTTCTTTAGAAATCAAAGCATGTCTACCATCTGGAAATTCAACTTTATAATACCCTTCTTCTTCCTCTAAAACCTTCAAAAGACTACCAGCAACAAGATCAGATACTCGAATGGTTGCATCTATCAAATCATACGCATGACCGTAGGTATTCGTATATATAATCTTGTTTGAAGTTGCCCACTGCGATAAACTTTTTTCATCCATTAATTGAATACCCCCTGCATCTACCCATGCCAAATATTGATCTGGTGTTTGAATCAAATACCAGTCTTCATCCTTTTTTAAAACATTAACTTCTGTACCAAGAATGGCTTGGGTTGCTAATTCTGCAGAGTGTTTTGGGTTACTTCTTAGATTGGCCGCTGAAATATTAATCACTGCCTTCGTTTTGCCTTTCAATTCTGAAGAAGGAAGTATCTTAATTTCGTCTACAAACTGAATTCCTTTCTCCTTTAAAATTGCTTTTAGAGAATCTACTGCCTTTGGTAGATTACTTTCCCCTATCAATTTTAAACCAGAAGGGTCTTCTAAAACTTCTACATTGAAAAGCGCTACGCGTTTGTCAGGTGCAACAATGTGTTTTATGCTTTGAATCTCATTAGTAGAAATTATCTTTTCTTCTAAATTGGTGCCGCATGATATATTCAATGCTATCAAAATTAATACAAAAGCTATATGGAACAGCGTTTTCTTCATACCTAAAAAAGTTTCAAATAGTATTAGCCTTGTGAATTTATGTAAATTTATCGCAAATGAAGAAACTTAAGGTCATAGAACTTTTTGCTGGTGTTGGCGGATTTCGTTTGGGATTAGAGGACTCAGACAACTATAAGGTAGTCTGGAGCAACCAATGGGAACCTAGTACAAAAACACAACATGCATCATTAGTTTACGAAGCCCGCTTTGGAAAACAGAACCATAGTAATATGGATATTTCTGAAGTAGAATCCAAAGTAATACCAGATGCAGATATTTTAGTGGGTGGTTTTCCCTGTCAAGATTATTCTGTAGCGACTACCTTGCAAAATTCTAAAGGTTTAATTGGAAAAAAAGGAGTGTTGTGGTGGAGTATTCATAGAATTCTATCAGAAAAGAAAAACCCGCCCAAATATCTCTTTTTAGAAAATGTAGATCGTTTGCTTAAATCACCTTCTAACCAAAGGGGAAGAGATTTTGCCATAATGCTCAAGAGCCTTGATGATTTAGGTTATGCCGTAGAGTGGAGAGTTATTAATGCAGCAGATTATGGTTTGCCTCAACGTCGTAGGCGTATTTTTTTCTTAGGATATCATAAATCTACTTCGCTTTACAAACAATTTAAAAAGAATACCCCAACAGATTGGATTTTTGATTCAGGAACAATTGCATCTGCATTTCCTATTACTGGTACTTCGTCACATATAACATCTTTTACCATTGATGAAGACTTGGTTTCTTTGTCCGAAAATTTCAATGTAGGAGCAAAACTCTCTCCATTTCAAAACACTGGTGTTTTTATCAATGGTAAAGTTCATACCACTAAATCAACACCTAATTTTGACGGAAAGAGAACTGTTTTAGGTGACATCTTAGAAAAAGGTATCATACCCGAAGAATATTATATTGCAGAAGAAGAGTATGCAAAATGGGAATACCTAAAAGGAGCGAAAAAAGAAACACGAACAGCTAAAACAGGCTTTTCATATAATTATAGCGAAGGAAGTATGATTTTTCCGGATGCACTAGACAATGCTTCAAGAACAATTATTACTGGTGAAGGAGGTAAGAGTCCGTCACGTTTTAAACATGTAGTTCAAACTAAAAAAGGATTACGTAGGTTAACGCCAATAGAATTGGAGCGTTTAAATATGTTCCCAGAAAACCATACCGCTATTGAAGGTATTTCAAATACTAAAAGAGCTTTCTTTATGGGAAATGCGTTGGTGGTCGGTGTCGTTCAAAGAATAGGTAAAATTCTTACCCATAAAATTAGTTCATCGTGAAAAGTAAATTCACATCTGACTTAAGAAAGGAGAAACAACTCTCCCAACTTATGGATGTGTATTACTTAAATAAAATAAATTATTATGATACGCGTCGTGTTCATGATATTAAAAATCAAATGGCAGGCATTGACCTAGTGTTTACTCATAAACACACTAATGACATATTTAATATTGACGAAAAAGCCCAATTAGATTATGTTAATGAAGATTTACCCACATTTGCTTTTGAGTTAGGCTACTACAAAGAGGATATTTATAAAGAAGGATGGCTCTATGACGCACAGAAAAAGACCGATTTCTATTCTTTAGCAACCGCTATATATGAAGATGAACCCGATAAATTTACTTCTTGTAAAATAACATTGGTTAACCGTAAAAAATTACTTCATTTTTTAGAACTTAGAGAAATTACTAAAAAAGTATTAGAGGGTTATTGTAATGCCAATATTGTTTTACACGGAAAATTAAGATTAAAAGAGCTGAATGCTAGAACTGAAGGTTATCTCTATTTCTCAAGGAATAATAAATCTGAAAAGCCCATTAACTTAATTCTTAAATTGGAATTTTTAATTGAGCAGGGGGTTGCAAAACGTTTAGTATAAATTTTATTCGTTATCTCAACATATTGTTAATCAACGTTTAAAATTTGGAATTGTCCTTTTTTTTGTTATCTTATTAGGTATGGTAAAAGTAGAAAAGTCAGATAATATAGCGTTTTTAGAAAAGTCAATCCAACATTTAGAGGCTACTGGTTTCGAGAATATTAAAGCTGACATGGAGGGTTATGAAACACCCAAATCTTATACTAGAAAAGGATTAGAAGATAATATTACTCCTGATATTGTAGCTATTAAGAATGGTAGAAAATATTATTTTGATATTAGTCTTAAATCTCCAAAAACCAGGTTACTAAAATCTAAATGGTTGTTCTTAGATACCTTAAGCCGCATGAATTCTAACCGTTTTAGAATTATAACAACTAAAGGGCATTATAAGTTTACCGATAATATGTTAGAAGATATTAACTTGAGTAATAAAACACCTATTAAAATATAAACGTGCAAATAATCATACATAAAAATGGCCGCTAATAGCGGCCATTTTTATTCTTTTATCATCGTAATATGCGGAATACCATCTTCTAAATAATCCTCACCTTTAACTTTAAAACCTAGCTCAGTGTAAAATTTTTTAAGATAGGTTTGTGCAGATATTTTTATTTTTTCTTTCCCAAACTTTTCATGAACTGCATTAATAGAGGCTTGCATAATATCTTTTCCATAACCATACTTTCTATGGTCTTTATGTACAGCAACCCTACCTATACTAGATTCATCAAAGTAATTACCAGGTTTAAAAATTCTGGTATATGCAACAACTCTATTATTTTTAGTACCTATTACATGAAGTGCTTTAGCATCTTTACCATCTAAATCTTGATAAACACAATTTTGTTCTACAACAAAAACATCACTTCGTAATTGCAATATATTATACAGTTCTTGAATACTTAATTCGTTAAATTCTTTTACTATAATATCTAACATAAATTGATTCAATTAACTTATTCTGTTCATAACTAGCATCCCTTAAATATATTATTTTCAATAAGTTATAAGTGTACCCAAATGGTTATTAACATATATATAATAACTCTTTATTGTAGAGGAATTTTTTCAACTCTACGTTCATGTCTTCCTCCAGAAAATGCGGTACTTAAAAATGTAGAGATCATTTCAAGTGCTTGGGGTAATGCAATATACCTTGCGGGTAAGCTAATTATATTAGCATCATTATGTTCTCTTGCTAGTTCTGTTATTTCTTTAGTCCAACATAAAGCAGCTCTTACATTTTGTTGTTTATTTGCCGTCATACAAGCACCATTACCGCTTCCACAAATTAAAATACCAAAATCGACAGTACCGTTTTCAACATCTTGTGCAACCGGGTGAGCAAAATCTGGATAGTCTACACTATCTGTACCATCAGTACCATAATTAATAACTTCAACTTGCATAGATTTTAGTAAACCAATGATGGCTAACTTGTATTCAGTGCCCGCATGGTCATTACCAATAGCTATTTTCATAAGCGTAATCTTTATAGGTTAATAGTTCTTAATTTTACACTGTGGGGATAGGTAAAATAGATGCTAAAGGTACAATAATCAGGCATTCACAACAAAAATTACCTAGTTGACAACATTTGCTATGTTGTATAATTTAATAGTTGTTAATTACTATGTTATAAGCAGGTTTAATTCATTTATAAATTGTTTAAAAAAACATGCTTAAATATTTGCTTTATAAAGTTGACATCTGCTTACACTATTAATCTTCTAAAGAAGAATTAAAGTATTAGAAAGTATTAGTGGATTTTCATCAAAAAAACATTCCTCGTTAACATTAAAATTACATTTAGTTATTAATAAATTCATGTTAATAGAGGTTATAAACCATTTCTGATAACTTCTCAAAATACTGATTTTCAATTACCAATTACTAAAAGTTCTGTCAACAACTTTTAGTATCTCATAAAGTCAAGCAATATTCAAATAAGTTATACCTGTTATTAACAGACTATAATAACCATCAAAATTTAATTTAATTTAAAAGAAAAAATGTCAATTATGATATATATGTTAATAACAACTCATTAGCTTAACTTTTCATTAAAAGGTTGACTAATAGGTAGTGGATTATAATTCGTAATTTTCCAACAAATAAGAAGTTTAATGTCGAAGAGAAATAAGAAGGCTAATAATCATAGAAAGAATGAAATCACAAAAGGAATTTTTACTGTTCTGGAAAAGGAACCTAGTAAAAGTTTTAATTATAAGCAGATTGCCGCCAAGATAGATATAACCGATGCTCAAGATAGAAATATCCTAATAAAAAGGTTGACTGAGCTAAAGGAAAAGAAGCGTATTCAAGAAGTTGACCGAGGTCAATACAAAGTATTAGAAAATACGAAGTCGTACCACGAAGGTACTGTAGATATTACAGGAAGGGGAAATGCTTATATCGTTGTTGAAGGTATGGACGATGATATTTTTATACCATCAAATAAAATAAATAAAGCTTTTCATAAAGACAAAGTAGAGGTTTATATTTATCCTAGAAGTAAAAGTAAAAAGTTAGAGGGCGAAATAGTAAGGGTTCTTGAACGATACAAAACAACATTTGTTGGTATTGTAGATATGCAAAAAACATTTGCTTTCGTAAGACCTTCAGATTTTAGAATGTATACTGATATTTTTGTTTCAAAGGATAATCTAGGGGATGCAAAAGATGGTGAAAAAGTTTTAGTAGAAATAACTGATTGGCCAGATAATGTAGACTCACCTTTTGGTAGAGTAACTGAGGTATTAGGTATACCAGGCGAACATGATACTGAAATTCATTCAATATTAGCCGAATACGGATTACCTTATTCTTTCCCAGCAGAAGTACAAAATTTTGCTGATGGTTTAGATACTAGTATCAAACAAGAAGAAATACTAAAACGTAGAGATGTAAGAGATGTTCTTACGTTCACTATAGATCCAAAAGATGCAAAAGATTTTGATGATGCGCTTTCTTTTCAAAAATTAGAAAACGGTAATTACGAAATTGGTATTCATATTGCCGATGTTTCACATTATCTACAAAAAGATACAATCTTAGATGATGAAGCTTATGAAAGAGCTACGTCGGTGTATTTAGTTGATCGTGTTGTTCCTATGTTACCTGAGGTATTATCAAATAATGCTTGTTCTTTAAGACCTAATGAGGAAAAGTATACTTTTTCTGCAATTTTTGAGCTAGATGACAAATCTTTAATTAGAAATCAATGGTTTGGAAGAACTGTAATCAATTCTAATGAACGTTTTGCTTATGAAGAGGCACAACATATCATAGAAACGGGTAAAGGTCTTATTTCTGAAGATATATCTATTAGAGACTCCTCTTATACTGTTTCTGATGATGTGGTTGAAGGTACATTGATTATGGATCGATTAGCTAAAATAATGCGTGATAAAAGAATGGACCAAGGTGCGTTATCTTTTGATAAAGTAGAGGTTCGTTTTAATTTGGATGAAAATAGTGAGCCGATAGGAGTTTATTTTAAAGAATCTAAAGATGCCAATAAACTTATAGAAGAGTTTATGCTTTTAGCTAATAGAAAGGTTGCTGAATTTATAGGTAAACAAAAACCAAAAAAGACATTTGTGTATAGGGTGCATGATGATCCAGATCCAGATAAATTAATGACTTTGAACGGTATCATTGCTAAATTTGGTCATAAGCTTGATTTTAAGGATAAGAAATCTATAAGTTCATCTTTAAATCAATTATTAGAAGATGTTAAGGGTAAAAAAGAGCAGAATATGGTCGATACCCTTACAATACGTAGTATGAGCAAAGCTATTTATACCATAGATAATATTGGTCATTATGGTTTAGCTTTTGATTATTATACACATTTTACCTCACCAATTCGTAGATATCCTGATATTATGGTACACAGGTTATTACAACATTACTTAGATGGAGGTAGTTCTGCTAAAGAAGAGGAATTTCAAAAGAAATGTAAGCATTCTTCAGATATGGAATATTTAGCTTCTAGTGCAGAACGTGATTCAATTAAGTACATGCAAATCAAATTTATGCAGGATCATAAAGATGAAGAGTTTCGTGGTGTCATTAGTGGAGTAACTGAATGGGGTATTTATGTCGAAATTATAGATAATAAGTGTGAGGGCATGGTTCGTATTCGTGACATAAAAGGAGATTATTATATCTTTGATGAAAAGCAATATGCTATTATTGGTGAACGTACCAAGAAAAAATATCAGTTAGGTGATGAGGTTACTGTAATGGTAAGGAATACCGATTTGATAAAAAGACATCTAGATTTTGCTTTGATTCCGGATGACAAAAAATAATTTGGAACGAAATTTGGTATAAGGTGGCTGTGTTAGAAAGGCAGTTAATAAATTATATGCTTTTCTATAAAACAAATTTATACGTAAAGAATGAAACAAATATTAGTTTTAATGTTTCTCTTCGGATGTATTTTGGTTACTGGCCAGGATAGTAAGGTTACTCAAAATTTAGAACCCTTTAAGGAATTAAAAGGGTTTGATGGTTTGTCTATTAATCTTATTAAATCTACTGAGAACAAAGCGATTATTTCTGGAGAAAATACAACTAGCGTTGCTATTGTTAATAATGAGGGAATACTTAAAATTCGTATGCAAATAGGTAAAATATTTAGCGGATACAAAACTTTTGTTGACCTTTATTATTCCGGTAAAATTTTAGTTATTGATGTAAATGAGGATGCAAGAATAGTTACAGAGGAGGTTATTAAACAAGAGGTATTGGAGTTAAAAGCTCAGGAAGGTGGTGAATTAATTGTAAATGCTGAGGTGGAACAAATGTTGATAAAATCAGTATCAGGTGGTGTTATTAGAACATCAGGTTCCTCAAATTTACAAGATGTTCAAATCAATACCGGTGGTATTTATGAAGGTAAAAATTTCCAAACTAATTTTTCTACAATAAATGTAAATGCTGGTTCAAGAGCAGAAATCAATGCTAAAGATTATGTAAAGGCTACAGTTAAAGCTGGTGGTGAGGTACAAGTCTATGGTAATCCTAAAAAATTAGAAGAGAAAACCGTTTTTGGTGGTACAATAAAAAGAATGTAAAGTTCTATGTTAGAAGATATACAGGCAGCGATTCCTTTAGGATTTTTTCTAAGTTTTATGGTAGGGCCTGTATTTTTTGTGCTTTTGCAAACTAGCGCTGTTAAGGGTTTTAGAGCTGCAATTACTTTTGATTTTGGTGTTTTATTAGCAGATATCTTGTTTATTTTATTAGCCTATTTTAGTAGTTTTCAACTTCTTGAAAATTTAAGTAACCAACCAGGTTTATATGTATTCGGTGGTGTTATTCTTTTAATATATGGGTTATTTACTTTTTTTAAGGTCGATAAAAAGATAATACCTGATGAGTCTAGAAAAATTAAAAAGGCCGATTTTTTAGGTCTATTTATTAAAGGCTTTTTATTGAATTTTATTAATATAGGAGTTCTCGTATTTTGGCTTGGAATTATTATAATCGTTGGTCCTAGTCTTGATAATCAACCCAATCGCTTTTTTACTTTTTTTGCAACTGTACTACTCTCCTATTTTATAACTGATATATTTAAGATATTACTAGCTAAACAGTTAAAGAAAAAATTAACGGCAAATAGAATTTTTGTAATTAAAAAAGTAATAGGAATTATACTTATTATATGTGGAGTGGTTCTTATTGTAAAAGGATTTTTACCTAAGGATCAGTTTAATATAGAACAGGAACTTGAACGTTTTGAGCATAATTTAATAGAATAAAAAAAGCCGGTTAATAACCGGCTTTTTTTATTTTGTATGCGTTTTATTTTTTATACTTATCATTAAGTAATTTAACTACTTCGTCAGTTAAATCATTAGCATCAGTACCATAAAGAACACTACCACCATCTCCACCTCCTAAGATATAAGAATAGCCATTTTTCTTTCCATAATCCTTGATTTCTTCTTTTACCTTAGAAACAATACTATCCATTTCAGTTTGTCCGGCTAATTGAAGTTGTTGATCTTGTTGTTGTAATTGTTGACCGATTATTTGCCCCTTTTGTTGCATTGCTGCATATTCTTCTTGAGCTTTACTCTGAGACAATGATTGTGCTTTAGTTTGAAAAGCTTGTGCTTCCATTTGAAAAGCTTGCGATATACTATCTCTTTTTGAGGCTAATGCATCTGCTTGAATTTTGAATTTTGCTTCAACATCAATTTTTTGCTGATACTCATCCATCAATTTTACATTGTCTACATAACCAATTTTTTCTTGTTGACAAGATGCCAATAATGTAAGCGCTAAAATCACTATTACGTTTTTCATTTTTTCATTTTTAAGTTGTGCAAAAGTAACAAAGGTTTTTATAATGGATTTAATTTTGAATCGGAATAAAAGGAGGAATTACGTTAATATTGATATTTACTATGATTTATAATTTTTATATAGATAATTCTTATTTTAAATGAAGTATTTTAAGAGGATATAAGAGAATATTTTTAGTTTAATAATAGTTTGTATTGATTACTTTAAATTATATCATTAGAATTCTTTAAATTAGGTTTTACTCTCTTTTTAGAATATATATAAGAGAAGAATACTCACCAGAGCGTCTTGCATTTAAATTTGACAGTAATCCCCTGAATATAGCTTTTAAATAATTTGTTCTACCATTTTTGTATTTCTCAGATAAAAGGGAAACATAATAAGAGTCAAAGTGCATTGGTAGAGTTTTAACTACTTTAAAATTATGTTCATTAAATATTTCTGTTATTGAATTTTGTGAAAAGTGCCATAGATGTCTTGGCGTATCATAAGCCGCCCAATTTTCTTTATAATATGCTGCATCGTAAGATTTATAATTTGGAACGGCAATAATTAAAGTTCCTTGATCTGACAAAATATTTTTTATTTTTACTATATGTTCTTGTAGATTAGGAAGATGTTCAAGGACATGCCAAAGTGAAATAACATTAAATTTTTCTGCGTTTATTAATTCTAATTTTTCTACTATATTTAGGTTTTTTTCTAATGCCTTTTGTCTAGCTTTAATATTAGGTTCAACCCCAAAAGTTTTCCAATTATTGTTTTTAGCGTATGCTAAGAATTCTCCTGTTCCACACCCAATGTCTAAAATATTTTTCCCATTAAGTGAATATTGATTTATCAATTTTATTTTTTTTCTTAACGTATAGCTTTTTACAATTTGATAAATTTTTTCAAAAACACTTTTTGCATCATCACTGTGTGAAATATAATTTTCTTCTTGGTAATAGTCGTCTAAGTTTTTTGGTTGTGGTTCTGTAATGAGCATATCATATGTTGAATCTTTTACAAGATTGAAGGTTTCTTGAGTAACAAGGTGGTCTTTTGTTTTTAAGAAGATTTTATTTTCAAGCATACTCTATTGTTGTAATTCTTTTTTATGTTCTTTTTTTTCATTGTTCCACGTGGAACAATTTCCCCTACCGTCCAAGAAAAACTAAAAGCACACTGATATCACTTGGTGTAACTCCGCTTATTCTTGAAGCTTGTGAAATTGTTACAGGTTGAATTTTGGTCAGTTTTTCTCTTGCTTCAAAAGAAAGAGATTTTAATTTGGTGTAGTTAAAATTTGTTGGAATCTTAACAGCTTCTAGTCTTTGTAGTTTATCAGCATTTACTTTTTCTTTTGCGATATATCCTGAATATTTTATTTGTACTTCAGCTTGTTCTAGAACTTCGCTGTCTAAATTATTTTCTTTAATGTAGGTAGAAACTTTATCTAGTTTTAGCATGTGGTCCATAGTAACATTAGGTCTTGAGAAAGCTTTGTACATTTTATCAGATTGTTTTACCAATGCCGAATCAACGCTTTCTAATATTGGATTTATGTCTTTTGGCAGTACGCTTGTTTCTCTAAAGAAATTTACCAATGCATCTGATTGGGCTAATTTTTCTTCCATTCTTTTCATGCGAGTATCTGTAGCTAAACCTATGGAATGACTTAAAGGCGTTAATCTTAAGTCTGCATTATCTTGTCTTAATAACGTTCTGTATTCTGCTCTAGACGTAAACATTCTGTAAGGTTCTTCTGTTCCTTTGGTAATTAGGTCATCTATTAAAACACCGATGTATGCTTCATCTCTTTTAAGTATTAAAGGTTCTTTTTCGTTTAGTTTTAAATGAGCATTTATTCCAGCCATCAATCCTTGCGATGCAGCTTCTTCATATCCTGTTGTTCCATTTATTTGTCCAGCGAAATAAAGATTATCTATTAACTTAGTTTCTAAGGTATGTTTCAATTGTGTTGGTGGAAAATAGTCGTACTCTATTGCATAACCGGGTCTAAAGAATTTTACTTTTTCGAAACCTACAACAGAACGTAGTGCTTTAAATTGAATGTCTTCAGGCAATGATGTTGAAAAACCATTTACATAAACTTCTACAGTTTCCCAGCCTTCAGGTTCAATAAACATTTGGTGACTATCTTTATCAGCAAACCTGTTAATCTTATCTTCGATAGAAGGACAGTATCTAGGACCTGTGCTTTTTATTCTACCATTGAACATTGGTGACCTATCAAAACCTTCCCTTAGTAAATCATGAACTAACGCACTTGTATGTGTCATGTGACAATCACGCTGATGTGCCAATGGTTTTGTGTTTGTGTATGAGAATTTTTCAGGTATATCATCACCCGGTTGTACAATCATTTTAGAATAATCTAAAGACCTTCCATCTACACGGGGTGGAGTTCCTGTTTTCATTCTACCACTTTGAAAGCCAAAACCGAGTAATTGTTCTGTTATTCCTGTGGCAGCTTTCTCTCCAGCTCTACCTCCACCAAATTGTTTTTCACCAATGTGAATTAATCCGTTTAAAAATGTACCGTTCGTTAATATGACGGATTTTGATTTAATGTCAATTCCTAAAGATGTTTTTACACCAACAATTTTGTTATCCTTTACTAACAGTCCAGAAACCATTTCTTGATAAAAATCAACGTTTGGCGTACGTTCCAACATTAACCTCCATTCTTCTGCGAAACGCATTCTGTCATTCTGAGTTCTAGGGCTCCACATTGCAGGACCTTTTGATTTGTTGAGCATTTTAAACTGAATGGCCGATTTATCAGATACTATTCCGCTATATCCACCAAGTGCATCAATTTCTCTTACAATTTGGCCTTTTGCAATACCACCCATAGCCGGGTTACATGACATTTGACCAATTGTTTGCAAATTCATCGTTATCAAAAGTGTTTTTGATCCTAAATTTGCGGCTGCGGCTGCGGCTTCTGCTCCTGCATGACCACCTCCTACTACTATTACATCATATTCTTCTCCAAACATATCTTCTATTGTTCCACGTGGAACAGCTTTATTTTTTCTTCTTCTTTGGCGCGCATTTCGACAGTAGCTGTTTCCGTTTTATCCGAATAACCCATTAGGTGTAAAACCCCATGAACCATTACGCGTTTTAATTCGTTTTCAAAGGAAACATTAAATTCCTTTGCATTTTCCTTTAGACGATCGATTGAAATGTATAAGTCTCCAGATACATTTTTTCCTGACACATAATCAAATGTGATAATATCTGTCAAGTAATCATGTTGAAGGTAATCTTGGTTGATTTTTAGTAAGTAATCATCATCACAGAAAATGTAATTTAATTCAAGAATTGAAAAACCTTCCGTGTCACAGGTTTCTATTATCCATAAATCATAATTGCTTTCTGTTTGTAATTTAAAATCAAGTAGGTAATTGTAGTTAATCATTTGCTTTAAAATACTCTTTAACTTTGTTTTGAAAATTTTGCCGCAAAGGTAAGCTTTGCCTGTTTAAAATTTCAACTTCATTATGATAATTATCTAATAATGAGGGTTTAGTAGTAATCGGATTGCTAAAATCCTTTAAATTAGAGTTACTTTCTCTTTCAGATTTCTCCCCTTGCTTTAAAGCTGCATTTTCTAATTTCAATAATTCGTATTGTATAGTGTTGACCTTGTTGATTGTACGTTGTGTAATTCCATTTTCTAATAGATCGTTTTCAAAGTCCTCCATCTGCTTAATCAACTTTTGACCCAATTTTTGGTCTCCAGAATTAATCATATTTTGCAATTGGTTTTCTAGTTCTTGTCTAATTTTTTGTTGGCTCTGATATATTTCGTAGATCTCTTTTAGCTCTGCTTCGCTCATACTTCCTTGTCCCTGGCCCTCTGTACCGTTACTTCCTCCTTGCCCTTCACCATTGGTTCCAAATTCACCACTTTTACCATTTTTACCGCCTTTTCCTTGACCTCCTTCTCCGTTTTCTCCTTCAGAACCCTGCTTACCACCCTCGCCTTGTTGCCCACCTTCACCTTTTTTACCTTTCTCTCCTTGACCGTTTTCACCATCTTGCCCTTTCTTACCTTCACTACCAGAATCTCCTTGTTCACCCATTTTTTCTCCAAGCTGTTGTTGACCCTTAATTATGTCGGGTAGTTGAAATCCCCCTTCACTTTGACCAGAACCTTTTCCCATTTTCATGCTCTGCTGCATATTATCCATTACTTCGGCTAGAAAATCCGCTAAACTATTGGCGGCGGTAAGTACATATTTTTGATGTGAGATACCCTGGTAAATTTGTCCATCGGCCATTGTCTCTAACGATTTGTCAATATTATAGTATACTTCGGTTATTTGCTCATTAACAAATTCAGATAGTTCTGCTTGTCTTAAGGATAAGGCAAATAGACTATCGTCTACATGTTCAAAAAGACCTCTTAATTCATTTTGATCACGAACTGTTTCAGAGTATTGATTGGCATCTTGGTCTTCTTTTTGTGCGAGTCTGTCAAAAAGTGATTCTTGTTTAAAAGAAAAGATGATAAGATTATCTAATATTTGTCTTAGCATTTCTGCATCTTCTGAAACCGAAGAGCCACCACCGCTACCCGAGGATGATTCTCCCAACTGCTCGCTCATTTCCTTCATTTTCTGTGCAGCCGATTTTTGTTTTTTGCTAGCTTCTTTTTTAGAGTCTGATTCTTGTTTGTTTTCTTGTCCTTTTTCTAGTTTATCAAGTGCATCTTTCTGATCTTCTTTTATACCATCTTTTTTATCAGTGTCAAGTTTTAAATCAATTGGTTTTTTTAGTTGATTGTTGTCCTTTTTCAAGGCATCCATTTCACTTGAAAGTTCATCGAATTTTTTATTTAATACTTTTTGGTTTTTAGGATTATTTTCTTCGTTATTTTGATTCGATAGTTCTTCTTGATTTTTCGCTAATTCTTCTAAATCCCTTGCTAATTGAGAAGCCTTTTCTGTGACATAATACCGTTTGGTCAATTCTAATAATTGTTCTAAGCTTCGTTCGCTATTTTGTTGCTTTTTTCCTAGTTCTTCTAGGCGTTTGGTTAGTTCTTCCTTATTTATTTTATTAGCTATTTTGTTAAGTTCTTCAAGTAGTTTCTGGTTTTTCTTCGCCTCTATTTCTTGTCGCTCTAAACGTTCTTGTAACAATTGGTTTAATTTGTTATCCTTGTTTTCTTTATTCAGGTTTTCTTTGAGTTCTTTACTGAATTTTTGCATGAACTGTTCTTGGCGTTCTTGCTTTTTTAGAAAATCTTTAATTTGATTTTTATCATTAAAATTAAGGCTGCTTTTTTCTTTCTGATTTTGGTTTAATTCTTCTAATAATTCTTTCTGTTCTTTTGCTCTTTCTAGAGATTTATCTAGGTCTTTAATTAATGATTGTTGGGATTCTAAATCTTTATTTTTTAATTGGTTTTCATCAAGTAAGGTTTGCTGAAAAACCTGGCTTTTAACTGTTTTACCATTATGAATGGCATCGTTGTCTGTAACCTGAAAATACAAACCGTAATTCTTACCGGCTTCAATTTCTAATCCGGATGGGAATGTGTAGTAAAATAGTTCGTAGTTAGATGTTGGTTTGGTAATGCTAATCTTTTTCTCTTCCTTTTCTTTTCCAACTTCAAAATAGATAATATCAATATTAGCTAAACCATAGTCATCAGTTACGCTACCTATGTAGTAAGAAACATTAGGATTAACTGAATCTAAAACTTGATTTATTTTGATTGTAGGATATCCATCTTTAATCACCTTAAAGTCATAAGCTAGACGCTCGTAATCTTGTACATTTCTGTTGGTTGTGGTTAATTCGTAATTAAGGTCGTTATATATCCGTTTATCAATAGAAAAAGTGTTTTTCTGTTTTTTAAAGGATAGTATAGTGTCTTTTGTAGCTAGTTTAATCTTATCGGTATTTTCTCCTTCAATTTTCCATATAACTTTGGTGCCTTCAGGTATTACTGCGTTTCCGGTACTTTTAATTGTTTCGTTTGCTTTTTTTAAATAGGTAGGATAACTTAAATCCATGGTAAAATCTACAATTGAAGGAGTTGCCAAGGCAAGGAGTGTATATTTTCTAGAATTAACTTCATTTGCTCTAAAATTAAAGCTCGTCGTAGTCATGGGTGGTGAAAATGTGTATTCATACAAGCCATTTTGTTTTTGTAACAATATGGATTTACCATCAATTTCTATAAATACATTTTCTGGTTTTATAGTTCCTTTAGTAGCTACTTGAATGGTGAATGATTCATCTTGTAATGTACTTAAGTTATCAGACAAAACTTCAAATTTAAATGGTGCTGGTTTTTCATAAGCCATTTCATAATTAACAACACGCTCATAGGTTCCAAAAAAGGTATTCCAATTTCCAGAAATATATAATGCTCCAATAATTAGAAGTGGAATAATAGCGTATTTTAAATATTTTAAAGAATCTTTAAAATCAATGGCATTAGAAAATGGTATGGGGTCCATTTGTTTTGATCTCTGAGCTATACTCGCTAGTAGTAATTCTGATTGTTGAGGATTTTCTGCTAGATCCAGCAAATTTGTCAGCTTATCTCCTACTTCCGGAAAATGTTTACCGATAATGTTGGCGGCATCCTTTTGCCCTATTCCTTTTTTCAATTTTAAAAGATAGAAAATAGGAGTCAGTATATATTTAATGAGTAAAAAGAATTCAACTCCTATAAAAATGGCAAATAACACCAATCGGCCTGTTGTATTCAGCCATAAAAAATATTCTACGCCTAATACCAATAGAAAAAACAACAATCCGAATGCAAAAAACAATAAAACCCCCTTTAAAAGTACTTGGGAATAATGTTTTTGAATGAACTGATTTAACCGGTCTAAAATGTGCTTATAGTCTTGCAATTGCCCTTTTTTATACCAAGATAACGGTTATGACGAATGTTTGTTGGGAAATATTTGTTAAAAGGGATTCTATATGCTTGACAGTTAATCACTAAAATTAAAATAATCTGATTCGGTTAGGATGAAAATACGAAGGCCGAATTCCATTCTTTTCGTATGAGATTCGGCCTAAAGCTTTATAATTGTGGTAGTAAAATTAATTAGTTTCCACGGAAACCGTATAATTTAACTGGTAGACCACTCCATCATCTTCAATTAATAGATAACCCGTCTTGTTCTCTGCTAAAGAATCATAGTTGGCGTTACTAAGAACACTGCTAGAAATAGAAGAATTATATATAGCATAATTTTCTATTTCAAAAGCTACAGCAATCCATTCTTGAATATCAAAATTGGCTATTTCTTCTGAAAAAGTAACATTTAATTGACCCCCAAAGAATTGACTGTCAGGTGTGTTAAGTGTTGCATCTGTTATGGTAATGGTTGGATGAACTGGATAATCGTTAGTGGTGGTAAAAGTTACGGTCGATTCTTTAAACTTGTTGTTCCCTTCTACTTCTGCACTAATCACTACTTCATAGGTTGTATTACGTTCTAAGTTTGTAAGCTCATAGCTGGTGGCATATGTAAAAGTATAGGGTGCTGGATAACTTACGCCGTTCGCGGTCAAAAGATAATAAACTCTAGTTCCATCTGACATGGTAGATGGTGTCCAGTTCAATGTTGCCGAAGTTCCTGTAATATTGGATGCAGTTATTACAAAATCTGTTGGTATTGGGCAAGCCTCTTGAAAAAATGTAATTTCCTCCGATGTTTGAGTACCGTTATAACTTTTAGCTATTACTTCGATAGTATGTTCCGCACCCTCTTCTACCGCAAGATTAAAAACAGTTCTTTCTGTATCATAAGAACTGTAGCTTTTATAGAAATCGCCATTTAAATAAATTTCATAATAATATTCTGATTCATCTTGTACCGTTGGGGTTGGCCAGCTAATATTGGCAATACCACAACCAATTTCCAGATGAGTTATTGGAAAGGCAGATGGCGGAGTTCCCAAAGTATTAAATACCGAAGTGTTTATACTCTCTTCTGCATCATCGGCAGATGCAACAATTTTTACGGTGTATGAAGTGTTGATTTCTAGTTCTTCAACTGTATATACTAACTCTGCAAGATTTTCTGCTACCAGTTCGTCATCTAAAAACAAACTGTAGTTTACGGTACTAGCATTTGATGCCGTAACCTCGCTCCAAATAATTTTTGCGCTTGTTTGAGTTACTTCATCATACTCTATTTCTATAGAGCTCAACGTTATTATTTCCGTTTCTTTTTCAATACCGGTGATGGAGTCATCAGAAGAATCTGATGTGCAGCCAAGAATTAATAGTGCAAAAAATGCACTAAGAAAACTAATAGAATATTTCATTTAAACGTTTTTTAGGTTTTAGAATAACGTGTGATCTTTGGTATTCGTATAGTTTCTTTTAAATGGTTTATGAATATAAATCTTATTATTTAGCTTGTAATCTGTACTTAAAATCTAAGATTTAATTATCTTCTTATACAGGTTTATGTCGTTAGGTTGGTGTGCACGAGTTATATCCTAGAAATTATTAATAATGTATTGTGTTTTTTAGATAATAAATACGTTGCGGACTTAAATGGCTAAGCGTGTTTTTATACCTTTGCGGCATGACAAAAAAAGTACGTGTTCGTTTTGCACCTAGTCCTACTGGACCTTTACATATTGGCGGTGTTCGTACTGCCCTATTCAACTATTTGTTTGCCAAAAAACATGGTGGCGATTTTATACTCCGTATAGAAGATACCGACCAGAATAGATATGTAGAAGGCGCAGAGAAATATATTATAGATTCTTTAAACTGGTGTGGAATTCCTTTTGATGAAGGTATTGGCAAAGATGGTGGTTTTGGTCCGTATAGACAGAGCGAGCGTAAATCGTTGTATAAAAAATATGCCAATGATTTAGTGGAAAGTGGTAATGCATATTATGCTTTTGATACTTCAGAAAGTCTTGATGCGCATAGAAAAAACCATGAGGAGAATGGCAAAACTTTTATCTATAACTGGCATAATAGATTAAAGCTTGATAATTCATTGTCTTTAATGCCTGAAGAAGTAAAAAACAGATTGGATAATGGAGACGATTATGTTATCCGTTTTTTAACTCCACCAGATGAAAAATTGCATTTACAAGATTTAATACGAGGGTCTATTCAAATAGACACCAATGTTTTAGATGATAAAGTGCTTTTTAAAAGTGATGGTATGCCAACGTATCATTTAGCAAATATTGTTGATGATCATTTAATGGAAATCACCCATGTTATTCGTGGTGAAGAATGGTTGCCATCAATGGCACTTCACAAACAATTGTATGACGCATTTGGTTGGGATTCACCAGAATTTGCGCATTTACCGTTAATAATGAAACCCGTTGGAAAAGGTAAATTGAGTAAGCGTGATGGTGAAAAAATGGGCTTTCCTGTTTTTCCGCTTTCTTGGAATGAATCTGTAGGGTATAAAGAATCTGGTTATTTCCCAGAAGCAGTTATAAATTTCTTGGCTTTATTAGGATGGAATCCTGGTACGGAACAAGAACTATTTTCATTAGATGAGCTAGTCGAATCGTTTAGCTTAGATCGTGTAAATAAATCTGGAGCACGTTTTGACCCAGAAAAAACCAAATGGTACAATCAACATTATCTTCAAGAAACACCTGCTGCAGTGCTAGCTGAAATGTTCTTGCCAATTGTAAAAGAGCATATTACAGGTGACTCTAAAGTGAATTTAGATTATGTTACTAAAGTGGTTACGTTAATAAAAGAACGCGCCGTTTTTGTTTTAGATTTTTGGGATTTAAGTGATTACTTCTTTGTTGCACCATCAGAATACAATGAGAAAGCAGCTAAAAAACAATGGAAAGAAGATACTTCAGAAATCATGAATGACTTGGTTTCTATCTTAAAACCAATTGAAGATTTTTCTTCTGAAAATACAGAAACCATTGTAAAAGCATGGATTGGACAAAAAGAATTGTCTTTTGGAAAAGTGATGCCTCCTTTACGTCTATTCTTAGTTGGTGATATGAAAGGACCACATATTTTCGATATTATGGCAATGATCGGTAAAGAAGAAAGTATTTCTCGAATAGAAACTGCACTAAATAAATTGGGGTAAGATTAAATTTTCAAGAAAATATGCAGAAACTTATTTTCTTGAAAATTCACCTAGTACTTCCATAGCCTTTTCTGTGTCTTTTGTAGAAACAAAAATATGGTCATGGTAATATGCTGCAACGACATTGCAACTAATATTATGTTTTGTTAGTGCTGTAGAAACCGCAGCTGTAAGACCAACGGCATCTAATGCGGAATGTACCGTTAAAGTTATCCAGGAAGCAACGAATTCGTAATCGAAATTAAGTGCGTCGGCTTTCTCTTTAGATAAGATAATTGTAATACCCTCTGCTTCTTTAAATTCAAACAGAATATCTTCTCTTGATATTTTAGTGATGTCTTTAAGAGATATAAAAACATAGCTACCCACGTTTAGGTTGGGTTTCAAACTCTTTAATAATACATTAAGATCTGTTTCTCCTGCCATACGAGCGTTTTCACTGGTTTTAAAAATAAAATTCGACCCTTCGGGTCTATAAACAAGTTAGAACGGCTTAAAACTAGGTTAGCTTAATTCGAATTAAGCTTTAGGAAATATATTATTTGCTTCCCCATCGTTCATCTGCCCAAGTTTTCATCTCTGTTGGAGATAAAAATGTCCAGGCTATTATTCTACTCATCTTGTTTCCTTGACCCATTGGTATTGTTTTATGCTCGGTAGCTCCAATTTTTTCTAAACGATCATAGAACGCTCGAAGGTTAGATTGTTTGGAGACTAATGTTGAATACCATGCAGAGTTTTTAGGGTACTGCCCACTTTCATTAATCATATTGAGCACAAAACGTTTCTCACCACCATCGGTCCATAATTCACCACCTTGACCTCCAAAATTCAGTTCGGGTTTTTTTACCCTTTTCTTTTTCAGGTTACTAAGCTTTCGTAAAGTTCCGGCTTCTGCTTCTGCTTGGGTAGCATGAAAAGGCGGATTACAAATAGTTAAATCTACTTTTTCATTGGTGTTTAATATTCCCGAAAAAATATGCTCTGGTTTTGGCTGTAGTCTAAATTCAACTTTACCATGAAGTGAAGGGTTTGAGGTAACAATTTTTTGTGCAGCTTCAATACCTTTTGGGTCTATATCTGTAGCAATAAAAGACCATCCGTAGGTATTATTTCCTATAATTGGATACACACAATTTGCTCCCACACCAATATCTATACATTTTATCTGTTCTCCCTTTGGTATTGTTCCTTCATTGCTTGCAGCTAGTATATCTGCAATATGGTGTATGTAATCTGCGCGCCCTGGTATTGGCGGACAAAGAAAACCATCTGGTATATCCCAAAAATCTAATCCATATTGAGAAATTAATAACGCTTTATTAAGCGCTTTAACAGCTTTAGGATTAAAAAAATCGATAGTTAGATTACCATATTTATTTTTGGCAACAAATTCTTTTAATTCTGGATTAACTAGGCGAAGTGCCTTTAAATCGTAACGGCCTGTATGTTTATTTCTGTGATGTAAACTTGGTTTTTCTAAACCTTCTTTTTTCTTAGGGTCTGACATAATTTTAATAAATTCTTGAGAGCCCAAAGCTAAACCTAATTTTTAAGCAGTATGGTTATTTCTTCGCATACGTTTAGGGCCATACCAAAGCCAAAAGCCTGTAATCGTAAAAACCAAAAGAGCAACACCCATAACTGTGGTGTAAAAAACCTTAATTTGATTATTGCTCGTGCCTAAATAATTATCTAAAATTGAACCATCATGTATGTGCTCTATTAGGTCAGAGTAACGACGATCTGCATGAAGTAATTTTCCTGTTGCGCCATCAAGTTGAAGGCCCCAAAGATGATTGGCATATATAAATTTAACCATCCCTTTTTCTTTACGAATATCGATACGATCTATTTCGGTAGAAAGTTCTGGTGAAATTGTTTTTAGTAGATATGAATCTGCCAAAGTGTTTAAACTATCTATTGGTAGCCAATTTTTAAGTTCTGTAGAAGTTCCTTGGTAAGATTTTGATAATATAATGCCTCCACTGTGTTTTTTCCAACCTAAAAGAAGTCCGGTAATTGCAATGAAAAAGAAAAATATAAATAAAGCCGCACCAGTGATTCGGTGAATTTTTCTAAAATTACGCAGCAATTTTGCCTGTTGTTTCCGCCTACTATCCTTACTCATACGTATGAACCAATCTTGGTGTGCAATTTAGTTAGATTTATAAATTTCATATCAGAAGAATTTGTTAAAAGAACAGGGTTTAGGGCCACCATTTGTTCTGTTTTCTGATATAAATAATTTGACCTGTATGATATGCGATATGTGTTGATGAATTTAGAATTTCTGTGTTCCAGATTTTTGGTTTTTTAACGGGTGCTTCTTGAACAATATGTTACCACTCTATTTGCAAATTATCTAGGTTCTAATTTGTATTAATCCAATTTCCCTCAGAATTTGTATTAAATGTAACTTCCATTGCCACCTTTAAAAGCAATTAAAACTCTTTCGTTCTAAAAAAAAGATACATGTGAAACGAGTTCGGCTATAGAATGGTTTTCTGAACCATCTTTCCAATTCGCCTGACGTTCAGTAATAACAAATAAAACTGTGTTTATCGGCACAAACCAATTTTGTTCTGTATGGGTTTGTTTTAGTTGTTTATCGAGTAAAGGTTTTATGCTTGCAGTATATTTTAGCTTGAACAACTCATGGTTAAAAATGCAAGTAGAGAAATACTTAAGAATCTCCACACGTGGTTTAATATTCTATATCCCCTTTTCATCTTCAACGGTTTTTTTGATTTCTGTAGATGACCACTCCTCTATTGCTTTGTGCTCATTTGCTATATTTTTCGAATATAACAGGGCATTAAACAATGCACGATATGTACCCATTGGTTGTCCGCGCCATTGGGGTTGAAAACCAAATAGTATTACATGGCCTTTTTTATAATAAACATCTAAAGCAGCAGCATTTTTGTTCATATACTCCTCACCTACCAAATAGCCAGATAATAAAGGCGAGCCTTTTTCTTGATATCGCGCAAGAACCTCTCCCTGAAACCCATCAAGTGTTTTAAAAACAGGACTATCAAAAACAAAAACACCTGATTTTTCAGGCATTCCTGCCATTACAGGGTGTTGGTTATTGTGTTCTACTTCTAAAATTGAACCACCAGTAAAAAACTCATTTCTTTCTAGATTTTTAATGCTATTTACTACTGGTAAATGAAGTTCATTAATAGCAAAATCACTACTCTTATTTAGACAAACCAATGTGCCGCCTTCACTGATGAAAGAATCAATATTCCGTATGCCTTGTCCTTTTAAACCACCTGCATATTGTGGCGGCGCCATACCTTTTGTAAACCCATTTTTTATAGTCTCGGGTCGTTCAGAAGCGAGTAAAATAACATCGAAACGTTCAGATAATCTACCATTTACCACATCAGCGTTTCTAATTACGGTGTACGGTATTCCAAAATTATCTAGCAACCACCTTGTCCATCCCATGTCCATGCTTGCAGTCCATGGGTCATAAACTGCAATTCTTGAGGTAACTTTCGCTTTAGAACTGCTTGAACCTAAAACACCATTAACCGCATAATCATTTACCCATTTTTGCATTTGAGAACGATTGGCATTTTTAATACCATAAGATTTGTTTTTAGAATCATAAACTATAGGAAGGCTCTTGTCCATAGCCTCACCAACAACCCTAAATGTATTGTTCTCTTTAGGGTTTAAGAACAAGGTTCCGCCATTACCCTTTAATGAACCCGGCAACGGCACTATTCCCGCAGCAACTGCATTCGTGTTAAATCCGGCTCCACCGACAAAGTCAATTTTGCTAACATCTGCCTTTTCCTCTTCATTTGCTGGCGTACCTTTTACCGGAACGAGTGCTTTTTGAATTTGTTCCGTTAACGGTGACATTGCTGCAATAACCTCAAGTTCCATTTGATAGGGTAATGTCCAACCCGCCGCGTCATAAGGCTGCTCTAAAGGTCCGTCTGGTGATTCTCTCAAATCAGGATATTCTTGAACATCCATTAACTGACGTGCCAACTCACCAAATTCCTGTGCCATAGGGATCACCCACGTTCCTTTAGGGTAATTCATGCCTTCAAAAAGTATAGCCTTATCTAGCTGAGAAATTTTGATACCATTAAATGCCAATCTTTTTAATAATTCTACAGGACGAACCGGATCTCGTTGATCTTGTTTTATGAAATATGCATACGGTGGCTCATTCTTGTATTTTTCTATAGTGGTAACACCTGCTTGATATTTATTAAAGAGTAACGTCTCTTTATATTTTGCGGCATAATCTAAGACAGCAATTGATGCAGTCTGCATATATTGCACCGCGTCCGCCAATCGCCACCAGCCACCCTTCCAAGGGCTTGAATAGAGCGATTCAACGCGTAAATCAGCTCTGTCTTTGGGAAAATCCCGAATGGTATAAAAATGAGGTGTTGCATATCGATATAAAGCTGTTTCAGTCCAAAATGATGGGATGTTCTGCATTGCGGGCATATAATCTATGTAGCCTGGGTACCAAGCATCAAAACCTTTTCCCATATGCACCGCTCCTGGTAAACCTTCTGTTTCTAATTCTTGAGCCATCGCCATACCAATCATATTTACTTCGCGGGCCACCAAAGGTGGAGTCTGTGGTGCAATGGGTTCTGCAAAAGGTGGCAACCAAATACGTGTAGGGAATGGTGAAGATTGGTGGTGCACATGAATAATGTTCGGTTCCCATTCTCGCCATGTACGACCTACAACGCGAGATTCTAATTGGTTTAGCATATATGCATCACGATTATTATCATGACCTACATATTTTTGATATAACCAAGGGGTTGGTGCGGTTTCGTATGGTGTTCCTACATTTCCTAAATACCAATTTGCAATGATATCTTGCCCATCTGGATTAAGGGAGGGCCATAAAACTAAAATTACATTATCTAGAATGGCCTTATACTTTTTATTATCTGCATGACTTACAAGTTCGTAGGCCAATGTTATAATATGTTGTGCACCAGCCACTTCAGAGGCATGCAATCCACCACTTAAATCTACTATTGCTTTTCCCTCTTCGGCAAGTTGTTTTGCCATTTCTCTGGTAAGGTCTTCGGGATGTGCAAGTTGTTGTGAAATTGCTTTATAATGGTCAATCTTTTTGAGGTTTTCTGGTGATGAAATCAACACATAATTCCATTCTCTACCTTCTGATGTTTTTCCGGCGTATTGCATTTCAACTAAATTACTTGCTTCCGAGAGCCTTTTAAAGTATTTGATTGATTGTTCGTAGGTAGCCAAATTAAAATCTGAACCTATTTCAAAACCAATAACATCATTTGGATTAGGAATTTCTTGGGCATTAGCATGAAAACCTCCCAAAAGAATCAATAGAGAAATTTTGTAAATTATATTTCGTGAGTAATGATAATGGATAGGGTTAAGTAATTTTTGGCTGAATTGAGAAAAAATAATGGTTTTTGGAATCCTTTTCATGGAATCTATATTTGGTTGGTATAGCTAATGTATTAATAAAGAGATACCTTTCTTTCAAAATGGACCTATAAGGTTGAAACTTTGAGATATTCTAAAATTAGAAAGGAAATAAAAACGATGTTGACGATTTATTTAGAGTACTAGGATTGAATTTGAAGATACAGCATAGTTTTTATCTATTGATATTAAGTTTTTAATAAATAAAATATTAATAAATTTACTGTAGTAGAAATAAATCAACTTTAAAAACTAATATAATCATGAGTAATAACGGAAAAGGAGAAGCTTTGGATGTGAATGAATCTTCAGCAGCAGATTGTCCATTTTTAAATGGTGAATTAAATCAAGCAGCGGGTGGTGGTACAACCAATAAAGATTGGTGGCCAAACATGCTGAACTTAAATATTCTAAGACTGCATTCTAAAAAGGCGGATCCTATGGATGATGATTTTAATTATGCAGAAGAATTTAAATCATTGGACTTGGCTGCTATTAAAAAGGATTTGACTGAATTAATGACCACAAGTCAAGATTGGTGGCCTGCAGATTACGGAAATTACGGACCATTCTTTATACGAATGGCTTGGCATAGTGCTGGTACATATCGTATTGCCGATGGTAGAGGGGGCGCAAGTTCTGGAAATCAAAGATTCGCACCGTTAAATAGCTGGCCCGATAATGCTAATCTAGATAAGGCACGGTTATTACTTTGGCCTATCAAACAGAAATATGGTAAAAAGATTTCTTGGGCAGATTTATTGATTTTGACTGGGAATGTTGCTCATGAAAGCATGGGATTACCAATGTTCGGTTTTGCAGGTGGTCGTGAAGATATTTGGCAACCAGAAGAAGATATTTATTGGGGTTCTGAAACGGAATGGTTAGGAAACAAGCAACGATATGATGAAGATGGAAATGAGTTAGAAAATCCACTGGGTGCCGCACACATGGGATTGATTTATGTAAATCCCGAAGGACACAATGCAAACCCTGATCCTTTAGAGGCTGCACATTATATTAGACAGACATTCAAAAGAATGGCTATGGATGATTATGAAACAGTTGCATTGATTGCGGGCGGTCATACTTTTGGGAAAACACACGGTGCTGCAGACCCGGAAGAATATGTAACTGCTGAACCAGCTGCCGCTGATATTACGGAACAAGGTTTAGGTTGGAAGAGCACTTATGGTTCTGGCTCTGGTGCTGATACTATTACTAGTGGTTTAGAAGGAGCATGGACACAAACACCTACTAAATGGAGTCATTTATATTTTGAAAACCTATTTGGTTTTGAATGGGAGTTAACGAAAAGTCCAGCAGGAGCTTGGCAATTTAAACCTGTCGGTGACGCTGGTTCGGGTACTGTTCCTGATGCGCATATTGCAGGTAAGACACACCAACCTTTTATGTTGGTAACTGATCTTTCTTTACGAATGGATCCAGCTTATGAAAAAATTTCTAGAAACTTTTTAGAAAATCCAGATGAGTTTAAAGATGCCTATGCACGTGCTTGGTATAAGTTGACCCACCGTGATATGGGACCTGTTGACCGTTATTTGGGGCCAGAAGTTCCACAAGAAGAGTTATTATGGCAAGACCCAGTACCTACTGTAGATTTTGAGTTGATTAATGATGGCGATATTAAAGAATTAAAGAAGAGCATTTTAGCTTCTGGTTTATCAACTTCAGAATTGGTTTCTGCTGCTTGGGCCGCTGCTTCTACTTTTAGAGGGTCAGACAAGCGCGGTGGCGCTAATGGTGGCCGTGTTCGTTTAGCACCTCAGAAAGATTGGAAAGTTAATAATCCTTCACAGCTAGCTAAAGTTACCGCTACTTTGGAGAAAATTCAAAAGGATTTTAATGAGAATCAGACAGGTAATAAGAAAGTTTCTTTTGCGGATTTAATTGTTTTAGCCGGTTCTGCTGCTGTTGAGAATGCCGCTAAAATTGCAGGATATGATGTAAACGTTGGTTTCAACGCGGGCCGTACAGATGCAACGCAAGAGAAAACGGATATTGAAGCGTTTGATGCACTTGAGCCTATAGCTGATGGATTTAGAAATTTTACAAAACAAAAATATTCGGTAAAAGCAGAAGAATTATTAGTTGATAGAGCAAACCTTTTAACATTGACTGCTCCTGAAATGACTGTATTGGTTGGTGGTCTTCGTGTATTAGGTGCTAATTATGACGGATCTAATCATGGTGTGTTTACCGAGAAACCAGGAATGTTGACAAATGATTTCTTTGTAAATCTATTGGATATAGGTACAACTTGGAAAGCTGCTTCAAATGATGATACTGTTTTTGAAGGTAGCAACCGTAAAACAGGGGATGTAAAATGGACGGGCACAAGAGCTGATTTAATTTTTGGGTCTAACTCAGAGTTACGTGCATTGGCCGAGGTATACGGAACAGAAGATGCAAAACAAAAATTTGTTCGTGACTTCGTAAAGACATGGACCAAAGTAATGAACCTAGATCGTTTTGATATTTAACTAGGAAAGTAAACTTAACCCCACATAAAAAAGGCAGCTCTAAAAGAGCTGCCTTTTTGCTTTTTATAATTTAAGAATTAGTTGCTTGGCCAAAAGTCAATAAATTATTGTCAGGATCAAGTAACGCAAACTCCCTTTGTCCCCAAGGCTTAGGCTCCAACTTACCATTAGGGTGAATGGGCACATTGTTATTTAATAACAGTTGGTATAATTGGTTAATGTTATTTGTCCTAATATACACCTGGCCATAATTTTCTTTTGGATTAAGTGTTTCAAATAGAAAGAAGTGTATTTGAATATTATCTTTTTCAAGGATTAAATATTGTGGATAATCATAAGGCCCTAATTCTTTAAACCCTAAAGAATCAATGTAATAATCCCTTGTTTGATTTTTATTACGCATTGGTAATTTCGGATTGATTGACATTAACATTATTACTGTTGTTTGATGTATATTATAATTTAAAGTTAACCTTTAAAATAAAACGGCATGAGGTACTTAATGCTATTAGCTTCTTGATTAATAGGGGAAACTTAGATACATGCGTTTTAATAAATAATTATAAGCTAATTCTACTATAACATTTGCTATATAATTACTACTAATACGAAGGCTTTTAGTATCTTATCAGTATAAATTATAAATTTAATAATTATGGGCAACTTTATTTGGATTCCAATTGTGATATTAGTCATTTTCACGATCCTTTCAGGAGTATTTATTGTAAAACAGCAAACAGCCGTTTTAATTGAAACCTTTGGAAGGTTTACTAGTGTACGTCAATCAGGTATTCAATTCAAAATTCCTTTCGTACAGAGAATTTCAGCTAGAATAGGTTTAAAAATTCAGCAGTTAGATGTGATTATAGAAACAAAAACGCTAGACGATGTTTTTGTTAAACTAAAGGTTTCAGTTCAATATGTAGTAATCAAGGAAAAAGTATATGACGCGTATTATAAATTAGAGTATCCACACGAACAGATTACTTCTTACGTGTTTGATGTGGTAAGGGCAGAAGTGCCTAAAATGAAATTAGACGATGTCTTTGTTAAGAAAGATGATGTTGCTATTGCCGTTAAATCTGAATTGCAAGAGGCAATGCTGGATTATGGATTTGACATCATCAAAACATTGGTAACCGATATTGATCCAGATGCTCAGGTTAAAGAGGCTATGAACCGCATTAATGCTTCTGAGCGTCAAAAAACAGCAGCACAGTTTGAAGGTGATGCCGCTCGTATATTAATAGTAGAAAAGGCAAAGGCCGAAGCTGAAAGCAAACGATTACAAGGTATGGGTATTGCAGATCAAAGAAGAGAAATTGCACGCGGCTTAGAAGAATCTGTTGAGGTCTTAAATAAGGTGGGTATTAATTCACAAGAGGCCTCTGCTTTAATAGTTGTTACCCAACATTACGATACTTTACAAAGTATAGGAGAAGCTACGAATACGAATTTAATTTTATTACCAAATTCTCCTCAGGCCGGTAGTGATATGTTAAACAATATGGTTGCTAGTTTTACGGCTAGTAATATGATTGGTGAAAGCATGAAAAAAACAAATAAGCCCAAATCTAAAGAGTAAATTCTCTAAATCGGTATTATAAAGATATGAACCCAGAAACGTTCACGTTTCTGGGTTTTTAATTTTTTAAGAAGCTAGTTTTGAATCAATGAAAGGGACTATTGTAAATAGGCTGCAAAAACATATTGTATTACTGGTAAGACTTAAGTTCGCGGAAAAGCAATTATAGGTCTACAAAATTAAAAAAGCCCTTAGATATTATTTCTAAGGGCTTTTTTAAATGCTTGAATACTCAGTTGTTAAGTGTTTCTTAAGCTATTTTTTTTCTTGAACTTTGGCCCAAGAATCACGCAAACCTACAGTTCTGTTGAAAACAAGATTTTCAGATGTTGTATCTGAATCAACACAGAAATATCCTATACGTTGAAATTGAAAACGCTCTCCTGGTTGCGCATCTTTTAGAGCAGGTTCTACGTAACCCGTAATTACACTTAAAGAATCAGGATTAATAAAATCTACAAAATCTTTGTCTTTGTGTGTATCTGGGCTTTCATCTGTAAATAAACGATCATACAAGCGAACTTCCGCGGGTACCGCATGAGCTATTGAAACCCAATGTAATGTTCCTTTTACGCGACGTAAACTCTCTTCAGTACCACTGCCACTCTTACTCTTGGTGTCATATGTGCATTGTACTTCCGTAATATTCCCTTCGGTATCTTTTGTACAACTCTCAGCTTTAATGATGTATCCGTTCTTTAAACGAACCTCATAACCTAATTTTAAACGGAAGAACTTTTTATTAGCGGCTTCTTTAAAATCTTCTTGCTCAATATAAATTTCTCTAGAAAAAGGAACTTGTCGCGTGCCTGCGGCATCATCCTCCGGTGAGTTTTCTGCCTCTAACCATTCAGTTTCTCCTTCAGGATAGTTGGTAATTACTATTTTTAACGGATTTAAAACACCCATTACTCTATGAGTGGTTTTATTTAAATGCTCTCTAATATTAAATTCAAGTAAGGAAACATCAATTAGGTTATCACGTTTTGCAATACCAATAGTATCTACAAAATTCCGAATCGATTCAGGTGTGTACCCTCTTCGGCGTAAACCAGAAATAGTTGGCATTCTTGGGTCATCCCAACCCGTTACTAATCCTTGTTCAACTAATTGTAACAATTTACGTTTACTTACTACGGTATGACTTAGATTACGACGAGCAAATTCTCGTTGTTTAGGACGTATTCTATTAGGTTCGTATACTTGGTCTAAAAACCAGTTGTACAATTCACGATGCATTGCAAATTCTAACGTACAAAATGAATGTGAAACTTGCTCTATATAATCACTTTCACCATGTGTCCAGTCGTACATTGGATAAATACACCAATCGGTATTTGTTCGATGATGCGCTTTATGTAAAATACGGTACATGATTGGGTCTCTCATCAACATGTTAGAAGAGGTCATATCTATTTTAGCTCTTAAAACATGAGTTCCTTCTTGAAACTCACCGTTTTTCATTTTTTCAAAAAGCTCGAGATTCTCTTCAACAGATCTATTTCTATTAGGACTATCTACGCCAGGTTCTGTTGGCGACCCTTTTTGTGAGGCCATTTCTTCAGAAGACTGGTTGTCAACATATGCCTTACCGTCTTTAATCAATTGTACGGCCCAATCGTATAGTTGTTGGAAATAATCCGAAGCATACCGTTCGGTATCCCACTTAAACCCTAACCATTGTACATCTTTTTTAATGGCATCAACATACTCTTGCTCTTCTTTAGCAGGGTTGGTATCATCGAATCTTAGATTAACAGGCGCGTTGTATCTTAAACCCAATCCGAAGTTTAGGCAGATAGAACTTGCATGGCCAATGTGTAAATAACCATTAGGTTCTGGTGGAAAACGAAAACGTAGTTCTTCTTTGGTATACCCATTTACCAAGTCTTCTTCTACTATTTGTTCAATAAAATTCAAAGACTTTGATGTCTCGCTCATGTCATTATATTTCAGTCTACAAAAGTAGCAAAATTGGAGTAAATGGCGTGTTTAAATTGGATACACCTTATATAAAATGCGTTTCACAACAGAAATCTTCCTTCCGACAACATAAAATTCCTGTTCGTCGTATTAAATAACATATTTGTCTATGAATTGATGGAACAGTAAAATTTTTTATTAACCATCTTTTCAACCGTAGTGGCCCCATAACTACAAATACTTATGAAAACCTTTATCAAAAAATCAATTTTTAGCGCATTAGTAGTGCTTTTCAGTGTCTTTCAATTATCGGCACAAGCAATAGTAATCAATGCACCCGAACCAGCTGACAACCCAAATTTGTCAGGTAGCACTCCTTGGTCAGCCATTTGTGCCGGTAACGGTGGGTTTAATGAATACTATGTTAACATCAGCTGGATCGGAACCGCAAATGCCGGTAACGAATTTATTTTAGAATTATCTGATGCTAATGGTAGTTTCGATAGTGCTCAAACACTACAAACTATTACTGATAAGAATACTATAAAAGATTTTGACACCAGCTTTGCTATCCCTACCGATACTCGTGGTCAAGGATATAAAATGCGAGTGCGAAGTACAGATCCTGTAAAAATCGGTTCTGCATCGTCTGCATATAATATGTATTATATGGATGTAACTTCAAATTTGAACATTAGTGAAATTGGTGACGGAGTTCCTCCTGGAAGTGTATGTAGTACAAGTGCAATAACGTTGCAGGTTGATAATATCGCCAATCCAGAAACCTATCAGTATATTTGGTTTAGAAGCGGTACGGAGCTTACAGGTGAAAAAGGTCATACACTAAATGTTACCGATACAGGAATGTATAATGTATATGTAGATTATGGACCAACATGTACTGGTTCTGGTAATACAGATTCTAATATCGTTGATGTTAACATTGGTGGAACAGGAGCAGGAATTGCTATAAATAGCCCGGTCAAAACATCTCTTTGTAGTACTGATACAGAAGTATTAAGTATTGATCAAACCGATGCTAGCTGGAATTATCAATGGTATAAAGATGGTACCGCAATATTAGGTGCTACCGGAACTAGTTATACGGTTAATGCTGCCATTGCAGGATTTGAAGCTGATTACGCTGTTGAAATAGCAGGAACAGGAATATGTAATGAAACATCAGAAGTAGTTACTATAACGAATGCTGAATTGTATACTGTAACTGTTGACAATGAACAGAATATGGTTCTTTTACCAACACAAAATCAAACATTAACCATTAGTACTTCTGCAAATACGCCTAGCTTCAAATGGTTTAGAAATAATATCGAAGTACCTGGAGAAACAAATAGCACAATAACGATTGCCCAAGATGGCGAATATTATGCAGAGGTAACTCAAACTGGAGGTGCTTGTTCGGTTTCTTCAAAAAACTCAGATATCACCACAGTCGTATCTCCTGCATCGTTTGAGATTACAACAAATTATGCCGATACATATACAGCATGTGTAACTACGAGTATAACCATGGGAGTAGAATTAATTAATGCGGTTGCAACCGATGGAACTAAAACAGACGTTACTAGCTCTTTAATTGATGCCTTTTCATATCAATGGAAAAAAGAAGGTGCAGATGTTGCAGGTGCAAATAGTAAAAATGTTAGTCTCGCATCGAACTCAGAAAATGGTACTTACCTTTTAAATGCAACCATTGAAACTTTTGATGTTAACTCAAATACATTACCTGTTCAGTTATTGACCAGTGAAACTGTAAATATTACAAGTTCTGGAACTGTTTTTTGTAGTGGTGGTGAAACAATAACAATTAGTACGACTACTGATTTGAGTTCTTCTACTTTTGACTGGCAATTAGATGGCTCTTCAATAAACACAACGGATGCTACATTGACCGTTTCTACACCAGGAACATATAAATTAGTTTTAGATAGAGATGGTTGTTCTTTGCTATCAAATGAGATTACAATTACTCCGTTAAATGAAAACCTAATAACTCTTGACCCTGGTACAGAAATTGTAATTCCTGAGGGAACTACGAAAATAGTAACCGCAAGCGGAGGAACCGCTTATAGATGGGTAGATGCCAATGCTATAGAAATTAGTAATTCTGATAGTATAACTTTTTCCGAAGCGGGTAGCTATACGCTTATTGCTTCGATAGATAATTGTGAGATAATTAAGCAATTAGAGGTTACTTTCTTAGATACGTTTAAAGTTCCTAATGTTATCACAGTAAACGGTGATGGTATTAATGACCAATGGGTAATCCCTAATTCCTATTCAAATAAAGAAGATGTAAATGTGATTATTTACAACGAACAGGGTCAAGAAATTATTAATGAATTTGATTATAAAAATAATTGGCCGCAGTCTACTACTGCGTTCACTAAACAAAACATGGTATTCTATTACAAGATAAGGAATGCCAGTGAGGTACTTAAACAAGGTACCATCACAGTAATACGTTAAGCTCACCATGCTAAAGAAAAGTGTTTTATATCTATTGTTATTTATGTTTGCTGCTATGAAGGTTAGCGGGCAAGAGGATAATCCGTTTGTAGTGTATGATGTTCCTGCTCAGAACCTATTGAAGTACAACCGATTTTTAATCAACCCAACGTTTTCAACGGTTAGGGAAGACAAATCTTATATTAATTTGTTACACCGAAACCAATCGGTACAATTTGATGATAACAATCAAAACTATTTCTTAAGCTATAGTGGTCGTATTAGTGATAAAACAGGGTTGGGCCTGAGCTTATATTCGCAACGCGAAGGTACATTGAGTAACTTCGGGGTGTTGGCCAATTATGCCTATGGTATTAAACTGAATGATAAAAGCAATTTTACTTTTGGAGCGAATGTCTCTTACTATCAAAGTGGCTTTGACCAAAGTAGAGCTTCAACAGTTGAGGAAGATCCTTTTTTAGCGGGACTTCAAGACCAGAACTTATTATCATTTCAACCAGGTTTCAACCTTTCTTACGGAAAGTTTGATGTTGGTGTTTTTGCAGAAAACTTATTCGATTATAATATTAAAACAAGTGAGTCTCTTACTGAATTTAAGGATAAAACCTTTTCAGGACATTTACAATATACCCATCAGTTTGAAAATCAAGCGGGCATATTAGAAGAAGGTCGTTTAATGCCATTGGCAAGAGTTAGAAAAGTTGGTGAAGAAGATGTAACATTAGGAGGAAGCTTGATTTTAGATCTTCCAAAACTAGGATGGATTCAAGCGGGATACGATAGTTTCTATGGCGCAGCAGCGGGTGTAGGTTTCAACCTTAACCGTAGAATTTCTTTAGGCTATACCATGGAAAAAGGGTTATCTAATAATTTTGATAATTTCGGACTTACTCATGAGATTTCTTTTGCCTATTCTTTCTCGCCAAACCTTACTGAGGATAGGGTGATGTTAGAAGATGATTATGAAGATGATTTAGTGGAGAATGACTTAGAGCCAGAGAATATTGCAACTAATGAAGAGATTGAAGAACTAAAACAAAAATTGGCACAAAATGATGCTATAATTGAAGAATTGATGTTTCGCCAAGATTCATTGGAATCATCTCGTCAGACGGATTTAGAGCGTCGTTTTGAAATGGTCATGCGTATGGTGCGAAATGAGACAAACGGAGACAGGCCAGACTTGGAAGAAAGAGCAAAAGAGCTTTTTATGGATAATGATAGCAGAACTGGAATTGCTTCATCCGAAAACCCAAGTAATACAGGTGCGGCCTCAGCTTTAGTTAATAATAATAATCAAAAGCAGCAAGACAGGGTAGTAGTTGCAAATGACCAAAGCAATACAACAATTGATAAGCAAGATGATGCCGAGTCTAATACCACCCAGTATAATTTAGTTGATACGAAAGCGGATGACCTAGTACAACCTAAGGATGCGGTTGTGGCGAATAGACCAAGGAAAGTAGTTAAGCCTGTAAGTAAACCTGAAGTTGTTCAAGACGGTGTAAAAAGTAGAAGGTTCAAAAACTTACCTGCTGTAACTGATGGCTATTACGTAGTTGCCAATGTATACAAGGGAGGCAAATACATGGATAATTTTTTGAACACATTGAATGACAAAGGCATAAATGCAGATTATATTGATAACCCCAATAACGGACTTAAATATGTATATCTACAACGTTATGATACTTTTAAAGATGCGGTAGCAGCACATGATTCTAACCTAAACGGAATGTATGACGGTGCCATGTGGATAATGAACGTAGAAAATAAATATACAAATGAGGCCTATGCCAGCAACGTAAATAAAATCAAGGAAAAATCATCTAAATACGATTCTGATGTACTCACTACCAATGTTGTAGTAAAGGACAATGTGGCCTCTACCGAAACTGAACCAAAATCGTATGTTATTGATGGTGCGGGATCGGGGTACTATTTAATAGCAAATGTCTTTGCAAATCCTAACAATGCAAAGAGATTTGTAGAATTGTTAAATTCTTTCGGTTTAAGTGCTAGTTATTTTATCAACCCAAAGAATAATTATAGATACGTATATCTTAAAAAGCACGATTCTTGGACGAATGCACTTATATCGTATTACTCTAAACTAAATGACGCCTATAATGACAAGATGTGGATAATGCGCGTGAATCAAGAGCAGTTAGCTTAGAAGGGCTTAAAACCATCTAGAGGAGTTCAATACATGTCTGTTTTATTACATCAATTACCATTTATTCTTAATGAATAATTCCTCAACAGGTTGTTAGTTTAAATCTGATTTAGGTTTTCAAAATAATTATTGTACGCTTAATCGTCATCCTCAATTTTGGAGTGAATTTTTTAATTTAGCCTTATGAAATGTGGGTATATTTTTTCGCATTTCCCATCACATTACAAGGATCTTAATAAATAGATTTAATCCATTATGTAATATTTTTTTATGGGGATAACCGAACACCCATTTTAGAACTAGGAGTACACTTTTTTATGTAAATCAAAATTCACTACATATTTAATATCGTACTAAGATTAATTCTTTATTTATAATTAGAAATAAAGCAAGTTTCTAAAGAGGATAATAATTTTCAATAGCATTAAAAAAGTGAGCCTTCAGGTACTCATAAAAACTTGCTTTGGCAAAGTAGGCTATCAGAACAAAAAATCTTGCAGGCGCTTTTAAAAGAGGTTTCAATTGGGTTATAAAAATTAAAATCAAGTAAAGCAAAAGCAATAAAATTAGTAATTGCGTTTGTTTTCTATGTGAATCAAATCTTTTGGAGTCTCCTAAACAAAGAAAAATAATGAATTCAAAAAGCCGCTTATTTTTAGGGTCCAAAAAACTGAGTTATTAAGTAAGCCAAAACATATAGTTTTCTTTCTTTTTCAACTTTCTTAGTTCCGCCAATAAAACGCTTGATTTAATAAATCTCGATTATTAATTGCTAAAAATAACTTAAGAAACACACTTGATATTTTCCGGATTAATATTGCCTTTTTCGTAGGGTTTTAATGCGTAATATTTTATTCACAATAGAGTTATAAAAACACTTTTTCTGAATCAATTTTCTTATCTAAAAATAGATTCTTCATCTATTTCCCAATTATTTATATTCTTAGAATACGTATGTATTTACCTACAAAGAAGTGACTGAAGGCGCTACTGTTTTGGGTGTGAAATCGTTGAAATACACACTTTTATAAAAAATCAAACCCATTCTATTTGCTGTTTCACAACAGAATACATTCATACCACAACAATAAATTCTTCACGTAACTACTATAGTGAATATTTGTTATTGGAGAATTTCGCTTAGGACGATTTGATTGTAAATCGAGTGATTGGATTTCTTCAATAAGTATAGAACATGACCAAGCCGACTAGTTTTTTAGATTATACGAAATACACTTCTCTTATGGGAAAGCATTACATCAAATGTTTCATTTTCATTTTATTCTTAGTATTAGGCTCTCAAACGGCCTTTTCGCAAGTTAAAACCCCATTTCAAGTGCGTTATGAAGCTGATATTCGTGGAGAACTTACCTTCATTGCGAACAACATCGTTAACAGACGTGTAGCTGAAAGATCTTATCGCCGATGGGTTTATAGAAATGGGGGGTGGCGTAGAGAAACTATAACCGTCCCAGCGGTTTCCCCTAATGACCCTCTTAACGATACTGGTAATTCTTCTGATTACAATGATAACTACGACATGCAATACATTGATGTCGACAGTGACAATTCTACGTTCAGTTCTAGTAGCGCTACTTTGACCATTCCTAATATTGATTGTGCATTGGTACGATATGCAGGACTATACTGGTCTGCAGTTTATGTAAATGGAGACAGAAGTAATATTGACGATATAAAATTTAGATTACCAGGCGGTGCTTACCAAGATATAACTGCAGATGAAATTATATTTGATGGAAATGGGGATGCGGATTTTGGCTATTATAGCCCATATGCAGCTTACAAAGATGTAACCTCTATAGTTAGTGGTTTGGTTAACCCAAATGGCGACTATTTTGTTGCTAATATTAGGGCTAGTACCGGTAATAGTATTTCTGGTGGAATATCTGGTGGTTGGAAAATGGTTGTGGTTTATGAAGACCCAAACTTGTCTGGAGATAAATTCATTACCACTTTTGATGGTTATGCCGGTATTAAATCTGGAGAAAGCGTTGATATTCCAGTTAACGGTTTTACCACATTACCAGCACCTTTTCCTGTTTATGCAAGTATGGGTGTTGCTGCTTTAGAAGGAGATAATAGAATTGGTGGTGATGGACTAGAAATTAATGCAAATGGCACATTTTATCCATTATCAAACGGAGAAAATCCTGCAAATAATTTTTTCAACTCTAGCATCTCATTTTATGATGCTCAATTTACGGCAAGAAACCCCAATAGCATTAACACCTTGGGTTGGGATGTTGATTATTTTGAAATTCCGAATGGAGGCGCTAGTAATACAATAATACCGAATGGAGCTACTAGTGCTGTTTTAAGAGCGAGCTCATCTCAAGATAAATATGATATCTTTTTTACTTCTTTTGATGTTGATATTATCGCACCGAACATTGTATTGGAGAAAAGAGTACAAACTCCTGGTGGTGTAGATATTACCGGTCAAGGTGTTCACTTAGGTCAAATATTAGATTATGTGTTGACCTTTGAAAATATAGGTAATGATGATGGTGTAGGGTATACAATTAGAGATGTGCTACCGGTTAACGTATCACCACCAGATGGTCGTAGTTTTTTCAACGCATCAGATTTTTCTTATCCTGCTGGCGTAACGTATGTATATGACCCTCTTTCTCGCGAGATTATTTTTTCAGTTCCAGATCGTTATGTAGAAGATGAAGATTCTGAATATTCAATTCGTTTTAGAGTACAAGTAGCAGAGAACTGTTTCGATTTTATCAATGCATGTTCAGATTTAATTGAGAATGTTGCATATGGTACATACCGAGGCGAAGACAATTCAGCTCAAGTTACCGATGACCCTAGTGTTACCGATTTCAACTCTTGTGGTTTTACGGTACCAGGAGCAACAAATTTTCTTTTAGATGACCTTTCTGATTGTACTTTTGATAGAACCATAGAGCTTTGTGGTACAAGTGCTATTTTGAATGCAGGTGATGGTTTTGACTCTTACGTGTGGTATCGTGATACCAATACTAATGGTACAATAGACGCTACCGATATTGAAATTAATGATGGCGACCCAGATAACGATCCCAGTACGCTAGTTGTTACTGCTGTTGGTACGTATATCGTAGATAAAATAGTAGCTGACCCTTGTAAAGGTTTTCTAGAAATAATAACTGTAGAGCCGTTTGGTTCAGGAAGCTTGCCTAACCCGGTAACAGAACACTTTAACGAAGTAAATGGTGACACTGATCCTTTTAATGATATACCAGGAGAAATAGTTTTCTGTAGTATTGATAATTCTTTTATACCAAAGATATTCTTATGCGGTATTAACGATTCTCAACCTTTGGCGGTAAATATTGTAGATGCACAAAGTGTTACTTGGGAACTATTAGATGAAGGTAGTTGTACACCGGTGGGGGAAGATTGTGCGAACAAAGCACTTACCTGTTCTTGGAGTGAAGTAGGGAACGGCAGTAACTTTCTTTTAAATGCTCCTGGTGAATATAGACTTTCTGTTGTTTATCAGAATGGTTGTACAAGTCGTTTTTATTTTAAAGGCTTTCAAAACAATTTAGATATTGAATTCAACAATAGAGATATTGTTTGTGATACAGATGGTAACATAACTATTACAAACCTTGGAAATGGTTATGGTTATCAACTTGTAGATAATGAAACAGATAACATTGTTGTTCCTTTTAGTTCAAATAACGGCCCTAGCTTCGATTTTACTACAGGTGAAAATGGATCATATAGAGTAGAAGTTACTCAACTTGATATAAATGGTGACCCAATACAGGATGCTTGTATTTTTACAACTCCGGTTATTGGTGTTTTAGAACGCAATGTAGCCTATAACGTAAATGTAACCCCAGAAACGTGCTTTGCTTTAGGTACAATAAACTTGCAAGTAAATAATGCAGATGCTGTTTATGAGTATGAGATAAGAAGAGATGATGGAACTAATGGAGGAGCTGGTACTCTAATTGACAGTGAAAATGGTCAAATAGACAACAACTTTACCTTTAATGATTTAAGTGCAGGAGATTATATCGCTATAATTAGAACTGCAGACGGCTGCTCTTATAGTGAAGAAGTTACTATAATTGATGAAAACGATCTAGAACTAACCGCAAGGGTTTCTCAACATATAACTTGTAGAGAAGGTAATATTTTAATGGACTCAGATGGTGGAAGACCACAACATACTTATGCCATTTGGTCGTATGTTGATGAAGGCGGTACTACGATTACTTCTTATCCAACATTTACTGATATACCTCCAACAAATTTTCAAACGAGTCAAATATTTGACATACTAGATGCGGGCGATTACACTTTTGTGGTTTTGGACAGAAATGGATGTTATTCTATATCAAACATCGTAAGTATTGAGTTTGAACCTGCTGCAGATTTTAATGCTACAACAATTGTAGATGTTAGCTGTTTCGGTGAATCTAGCGGTGGCATTCAGTTTAATCTGATTGATAACAATGGTTACCAATTAACGTTCTCTTTGTTTGACTCAGATGACCAACCATTAGGTGTAAATGGATCAGGGTTTTTCACTAATCTTCCTGAAGGTGATTATAGGGTGGTTATTAACCAAAGAAAAGGTAGTGCCTCTTGTGATTACGAGGAAAACTATTCAATTAGTGCTCCATCTGCAGCAATACAAGGCAATGCAGTTTTAATTCAAGACTATACTTGCTTGCAAGATGGTATTATTGAAGCACAAAATGTTATTGGTGGTACCGCACCATATGAATATAGTATTGACGGAATTAACTTTGTTCTAGACACGGCAATAAATGCACATAGATTTGAAAATTTAACAGATGGCAGTTATAATCTGATTATTAGAGACGCCAATGGTTGTACTCTTAGTACCGATCAAATTGTAATTGACAGACCAAATCCACCAACGGATTTAACAATTGTTGAGTCTCAAATTACATGTCCGGCTCAAACTTCTAATTTAACGGTAAATGCAATTAACGGTACAGCTCCTTATACGTATTCAATTATTGCACCATCTATTATTACACCAACAAGTACTACAGGAAACGAAGCTACTTTTAATGGTTTAGCTCCCGACACGTATACGGTAAGGGTTACAGATGCAGATGGTTGTTTTTATGATGAAAATTATACGATTAATGCTATTAACCCAATGTCTGCCAGTGGTACAACCACACAGCCAATTAGTTGTTTTGGTGCTGCCGATGGTATTATTCGTTTTAATGTAAATTTCCAAGCAGGTCAAAATTTCACGTACACGATTACTGGTCCAACAGGAGTTGTTAGAACTGGTGGTACAGAAGCTGTTATTGACAATATTAATGGACTAGTAGCTGGAGATTATACGTTGGATATTATAGATACAGATACAAATTGCACCTATACTGTTACACATGAATTAGAAGGTCCGGCTTCGGCATTGACCATTTTAAGCCAAACGGAAACTCAGCCTAGTTGCATATCAGACGGTAGTGTAAGTGTTCTTGCCACAGGTGGATGGGGTGGTTATGTATATGTATTGAATAATCCAGATACTACTGTATTTGGTTCTAATTCTACAGGGGCTTTTAATGGATTATCACAATCAGGAACCTATAATGGTACAATTACAGATGCTAATAATTGTAGTATTCCATTTACGTTTGATTTAGATCCTGCGACACTCCCTGTTTTAGAAATAACTCCTAATCAAGATTGTTTTGATGATGCTGTTTTATTGACGTTGACGGCAAGCGTTTCTTCTGGTGGAGATGGTACTTTTGAATATAGCTTAAACGGAGGTCCTTTTAGTAGCACCAATGTTTTTGCCGACCTTTCTGCAGGTACCTATACTATTGATGTTAGAGACGGTAACAACTGTGCGGACTCTAGTAGCATAACAATTGATCCTGCTTTAACGGTTACTGCAAGTGCTAGTAATATTACTGCATGTGGTACAGATACTGTTATCGATATTTCTGCCGCTGGTGGAGATGGTAATTATGTATATGCAGTGGTAGATGACGGAGATATACCAACTGCGGGTGATTTTGGAGCAACTAGTACAATTACAGTTACTGTTACAGGTGATTATGATGTGTATGTTAGGGACAATAGTGGAAATACAGATTTCTGCGAAACTCCATTTGATATTACCATTGATCAAGATGCTCCTGTTGCTGCGACACCAACCGTTATAGATGTCACTTGTTTTAGTGGTAATAATGGTAGTATTTCATTAGCGCCAAGTGGAGGCGAAGGGCCATATACCTTTAGTATTAATGCCGGTACTACTTTTGGTACTGTAAGCTTATTTAACGGTCTTACTGCTGGCACTTATGATGTTAGGGTTAGAGATGTAAACAATTGTGAAGCTACCTTATCTATTCTTGTAAATGAGTTACCTGAAATTGTAGCAGAAAGCTTTCAAACAGAAGCGTATACATGTAATCAATTGGCAGAAATTACCGTTGGTAGTGTAACACCTACAGCAGGTGGTTCTGGTTCTTATCAATATAGCTTAAACGGTGGCGCTTGGACAGCGGCAACCGCTGGTGGAATAGTTTTTACAGATTTATCTAATAATACATATACCGTTCAAGTAAGAGATGCAAACAATATCAATTGTGTTGTAAACCTTCCTGAAATTATAATTGCTCCTTTACCAACAGTACCTTCTTTAAGTAGCAGTGTTGCTTATAGTTGTGATGGTACGGGGATTATTACGATTCTTCCTAATGACGCTACATATACCTACAGTATTGATGGCAATACGCCTCAAACTAATAATGTTTTCAATAATGCATCTGTTGGTCAACATACTATTACCGTAGATTACGGTAGTGATTGTACTACGGATATTATTGTAGATGTTCAAGACGGTTTCGCTTTCGAAGCAGCTTTACTTTCTTCTGAAGATTTAAATTGTAATGCAGATAATTCTGGTTCAATTACATTTGAGGTAGATAATTACGGAACAAGTGGTTTCGAATATAGCTTAGATAATTTTGTAAGTATTTTAGGTAGTACTACAGTATCTCCTCAAACCATATCAGGTCTTTCAGCTGGAAATTATACCGTATATGTTAGAGACGCAGGTAGTACATTACCAGGATGTTCAACTTCTTTCGATCACACTGTTTCAGAACCAACAGAAATTGTTGCTAGTGCAATTCTTTCACAAGAATACACTTGTAATAATGGTGGTGCTGAAATTACGGCTAGTGCAACAGGTGGTACTCCAGGATATGAGTATCAATTAGAAGAAAGTGTAATTGGAATAGTAACTGCATACCAAACAGGTACCGTTTTTAACGGATTATTGGCAGGGACATATAATGTTCGTGTAATGGACGCTAATGGGTGTTCAGATTTAATAGATGCACCTATTGTAGTTACCGCTCCTTTAACTCCGGTATTTACACTTCAAGAAACTGTATGTTATAGTGGAAGTAATGATGCAACTATTGTTGTAGATGTTACATCAGGAAATGGCGATTATCAATTTAGAATCAATGGTGGTTCTTATATTATTCCAACTCCAGTAGATGCAACTTCTTATACGTTCACCGGACTTTCAAATGGTACATATACTATTGAAGTAACTGATGCATTTGGTTGTGATGCTACGGCACAAACAGTAACAATAGAACAACAAGTTACGGTTAGCGCAAGTGCTAGTACAATTACAGCTTGTGGTACTGATAGTGAAATTAATATTACTGCCGCAGGTGGTGATGGTAATTATGTATATGCAGTGGTTACAAATGGTGTAACTCCAACAGCTGGTGATTATGCAACAACAAATCCAGTTACCGTAATAGGTACTGGTGATTATGATGTGTATGTTCTTGACAAAAGTGGAGCAGCAGATGCTTGCCCTGCAATGTATGATATTACTATTGATCAAGATACACCAGTAGCAGCAACACCAACAGTAGTTGATGTCACTTGTTTTGGTGGTGATAATGGTAGTATTTCTTTAGCTGCAAGTGGCGGCGAAGCTCCATATACCTATAGCATTGATGGTGGAACTACTTTTGGATCGGTTAGCTTATTCAACAATCTTACTGCTGGCACTTATGATGTTAGGGTAAGAGATGTAAATAATTGTGAATTAACAATATCTGTTCTTGTTGACGAATTACCGGAAATAATTGCAGAGAGTGCTCAAACAGAAGATTATACATGTAATCAATTAGCTGAAATTACTGTTGGTAGCGTTACTGCTACAACTGGTGGTTCTGGTTCATATCAATACAGTATAAATGGTGGTACTTGGACAGCTACAACTGCAGGCGGAACTGTTTTCACTGGTTTATCTGACGGAACATTTACTGTTCAAGTAAGAGATGCAAATAGTATTGCATGTATTATTAGTCTTCCGAATATCATCATTGCTCCTTTACCGACAGCTCCTTTATTAAGTAGTACTGTTGATTATAGTTGTGATGGAACAGGGATTATTACAATACTTCCAAATGATGCAACTTATACGTATAGCATTGATGGAAATATACCTCAAGCGAGTAATGTATTTAATAACGCTACAGTTGGTCAACATGCCATTACCGTAGATTACGGAAGTGAGTGTACTACAGATATTATTGTAGATGTTCAAGATGGCAATGCTTTTGATGCTGCAATTTTATCTTATGAAGATTTAGATTGTAACGGAGATAATTCTGGTACGATAACTTTCGAAGTTGAGAATTTTGGAGTGCTTGGATATGAGTATAGCTACGATAGTGCTTTTGCAACTATTGAAGGAAGCGATTCAGCTGCAACCCATACAATTTCTGGACTATCGCAAGGTACTTATACTATCTATGTAAGAGATGTTGACAACCCAATTGCGGGCTGTACTAAGTTTTTCACTCAAATAATTAATGAGCCTGCAGTTTTAGCAGTTTCTAATACGCCAACACAACCTACATGCGATGACGACGGCGCTGTAAATATTACCGTAACAGGTGGTTCTTCTGCATATTCTTATGTTATTGAATTACCAGGTGGTTCATCTACACCTTCGCAAAATACAGGAGTATTTACAGGTCTCGATCAATTAGGGTTACATACGATTACAGTTACCGATGCAAACGGATGTACTGATACAGATACATTTACTTTGGTAGCACCAGCTATTCCAGTAGCAAGTATTTTACCTAGTTCAGATGTATGTTTTGACTCTTCTGTTTCAGGTTCGGCAACGATAGTAGTTGGAGCAACAGGAGGAGTATCTCCATTCACGTATAGAATGAATTCAGGTGTATTTGCAGCTTCAAATACGTTTACAAACCTTACACCTGGTAGTTATACTTTTGAAATTAGAGATGCCAATGGTTGTAAGGATACGGTAGCTTTCGATATAGAAGCTCAGTTAACGGCAAATCTTGCATTAACAAAAGACCTTGATTGTTCTGTATCACCAGAAGCGACCATGAATTTAGTGGCAAATGGAGGTTATGCACCTTACAATTATGAATTAGAAATAAATGGTGGTGGGTTTACTGCATTTGCAGGTACTTTCCCATATGCAACTTCAACTGCAGGTACTTATAGATTTAGAGTTACCGATGACCAAGGTTGTACAGCTGTTTCAAATATAGTTACGGTTACGCTAACAGTAAACCCGGTTGCTACCGAAACGGTTACTGCTCCAACTTGTTTTGGTGATTCTAATGGTATTATAGAAATTAATATTGACCCGAATTTTGGATCATCCCCTTATCAAATTAGTTTTGAGAGTAGTGCCTTTACAAACCAAAGAGTATATACTGGTTTAGCTGCTGGTACATACACGTACACGGTTAGAGATTCTAAAGAATGTATTTACACACAAACTGTTACTATAGTTGACCCAATATTGTTTGATGCTAATGTAGTTGCTACAGATGTTAGTTGTGGAGGAACAGGTGACATTCCAGGTAGTATTGATATAACTATTACAAGTGGTGGTGTACCTAATTTCACGTATACCCTTTATGATAATTTAAATAATGTTGTAGTTACTACTGGTCCTAACCCTATTGTAAATACTACGGCTACTACAGCTACTTTTGATGGTTTAGCATTCGGCGATTATTATGTTCGTGTGTTAGATGCTAATGGATGTGAGTATTATGAAAATCCAGTGAGGGTTCTTTCAAATCCTTACCTTTCTGTTGATGCCCTTGTACCTGCAGTTAGTTGTTTAACTGGCGGAACTGTAGATTTGCTGGCAAGTGGAGGTTCAGGAAATTATGATTTTACTATTTATGGATCAGGAACAGCTCCGAATTCAGAATCTTCCGGTCCTTTGGCTGGTGAAGAAAGTGCTACTTATACGGGTTTAAACCCTGGTCAAACCTATGTATTTCAGGTTATAGATACCGACACCAACTGTTCAAGTTATGTGGAAGTTGATATTCCAACATTATCATCAATAGATGTTGTTGCCAACCCAACAATTACAGATGTAGCTTGTTATGGTGATACAGATGGGTCAATTGCTTTTCGATTTGAAGGGTATGATGCTTCTGTTACCTCAATTGATTTTGAAATTAGAGAATCGATAACAAACACTCCTTTAGGAGGTACTTATTCTGGAACAGTAACTGGTCCTATTGGCCCAGGTCCTACTCTTCCAAGGACTGTTGGTAGCATTCCTCCTGGAGATTATGTTTTATTCTTTAAAGAAACATCTAGTCCAGATTGTACGAATACATTTGAATTTAGAATAGTAGAACCAAATCCTGTTACCTTAACTCTAGTTGATCAGAATAATGGGTATTGTACTGAAGATGCTAATGTAACAGTTATTGCAGGTGGTGGGAATGGATCTTATACGTATGCTTTTGTAGAAGATGGCGATCCGGTAGTAGCAGGAGATTATGGTACAAGTAATTATAAAGAATTAGATCCTTCTGTAAATACAGAGTGGGATGTATATGTAATGGATGGAAATGGTTGTGCTACAGCATTGCCATTAGATGTTACTATTGCAGAAGACCCCTCTCCTGTAATTTCAGCGGTAGTATCTAACCAATGTGCTGCTAATGAAGGTGAATTTGTTATAGATATTACATTAGATGGAGTGGGAATTCAACCTTACACCTTAAGTGTTAACGGAGGATCTTACCAATCTTCTACCCTTACAACATTAGGTACTACACACCAGTTTAATAATTTAAGTTCAGGTAATTATACAGTTGAAGTACGGGACTTTAATGGTTGTGGTAATATTGAGACATTAGAAATCTTCAAGCCTACTTCAATTACTGCTGAAGTAACTGCGCAACCAACTTGTATTGGAAACGATGGAGAGGCTTTAATAACTGCTTATGGAGGTTCAGGTGTTTATTTGTATGAATTATTCGACGCTGGTGTAAGTGTAAATGGATTACCTCAAGCATCTCCAATTTTTACAGGTTTAGAACCAAAAACATATCAAGCATTTGTATACGATCAAATTCTAACAGGTTGTGACAAATCTGTAGATCTAGAATTAGAATTGCCAACGGCTGTTTTATTTACGACTTCTGCAATAGACGTAAGTTGTTTCGGCGGTAATGATGGTAGTATTGTAGTTGCGCTTAACCCAACTATGGACAACCCTCCATATACGTACCAATTATTTACAGATCCTACACCACTTTTACCTTATGACGCACTAAGGATGATACCGGAAGGGCTAGTTCAGACTACGAATATATTTTCTAATTTATCGGCTAATGATAACTATGTAATTAGAGTTTATTCAGATAGAGGATGTTTCTTAGATGTATACGAGGATGTTTCTGAGCCATTAGAGATATTGAATGTTAACGCTTCTATTGTTGAATTTGGTTGTACTGTGGGTAACAATCCAAATAATGCAACAATTACTGTAAATACAGGATTAATCACAGGAGGAAGCAATACCTATATCAGGTATGAATTTATTGACAGTAGTTCTGCAGTGGTTCAATCTGGTGCTTCAAATGTATTGACTGTAACAGATAGAACAGGAGAAACTTATACTATCAATGTATATGATGATAATGGATGTTCAGGTAGCACAACGGCTACTTTACTTCCTTATGATGAAATGACAGGAGCTACAGCTGTAGTAACAACTACGGTTACATGTACGCCAGGTGGCGATGGTGTAATTATAGTTACAGCAACATCTTCTGCTAGCGATAACACTAAATATAGGTACAGCATCGATAATGGTGCGACATATGAAACAAGCAACGTGTTTAGCGGATTGTCTGCCGGAAACTATAATTTCTTAGTTAGACATATCGATACAGGTTGTATCGTTACAACTTCAGCTAGAATTGAAGAACCAAATACCTTTACTATTGATGTCGTTAAGACAAGGGATGTCGTTTGTTTTGGAACGGATACAGGCGAAGTAACTTTTGAATTGGTTGATGCGACATATAGCACTGGTTTTGATTGGGAAGTTTTCCGTACCGATAATACTCCGGTTACTAGTGGTTTTATACTTACTAACGGTCCTACACCAATTGTTAACTTAGGAGTTGGCGAATATTATGTTTCAATATCTCAGAGAGACAATCCTTTCTGTACCAATGTTGAATATTTCAATATTGCAGGACCTGATGCCGATATTACTGGAAACACAGTAGTGACCGATATTACTTGTGTACCTGGAAATGATGGAACAATCACTATCACCGACGTAGTTGGTGGATGGGGTGGCTATACATACTATGTAGGTGTGGGTGTACCAGCAACTACAGATTTCGTTGCAGGTGCTACTTTTGATACCCTTCCAGCTGGTACATACCAAGCTTGGGTACGTGATGCTGAAGGTTGTGAGAAACTTATTCAAGATAATATTGTACTTGATGTTCCGGATCCAATTGCGGCAACATTACAAGTAAACATAGAGAACTGTACAAACCTACAGGGAGAAATAGAAGTTAGTTTGCCAACAGGTGGACAAGGAAGTAACTATACTTACCAATTGGTAATGAATAGTTCGAACTTCCGTGCACCACAGAACACCACAGTTTTCTCAGGATTAGGTGCTGGGGAATACGAAGTAATTGTTACAGATCAGTGGGGTTGTACATTTATTACGTTACCTGTAGAATTATACGAACAATTAAGCGCAACTACTTCTGTAGACAAAGCAATTGATTGTACGGGGACAATTGGTGGAACAATATCAATAAATGTAACTGGTGGTTCTATAAACCTTGAGTTTGTAATGACACCTCCAACAGGTGCTGCTGTAACTCAGGCGAATAATCCAATTTTTACTGATCTTGTAGATGATGGTACCTATAGTTTCTTAATTAGAGATTTAGATACTACAAACCCTGTTTGTGAAATTACGGTAACGCAAGAATTAGCTCCGGCTATTCAGCCAATATTTGCTGATACCCATATAGATATTACATGTTTTGGAGCTAATGACGGTTCAATTACATTAACACAAACTGAAAATGGAGTTAACCCATTAACATTTACTATTGCTCCTGCAGCTGGCACATTTAACGCTACTAGCAATACGTTCGAGAATTTACCTCCTAATACGTATGTAGTAACTGCAACGGGAACAAACGGTTGTAGTTCAGTTTCTGGTAACATCGTTATTGATGAGCCGTTAGAGATACTTAATGTTAATGCAGATGTAGTTGAGTTTGGTTGCACTACTGGTAACAATCCAAATAATGCAACGATAACTATAGATGTAGCCGCGATTACTGGCGGTAGTACTAATTATGTTATTTACGAATTCTTAGATAGTAGTTCTGCTATTGTACAATCTGGAGCATCTAACGTAATGAATGTTTCTAATAGAGCAGGAGATACATATACTATTAATGTTTATGATGATAAAGGCTGTTCAGGTAGTACAACGGCAACGGTGCTTCCTTTTGATGCCATAATCGATGTAACTGCAGACGTAACAAATACCGTTACATGTGCACCAGGAAATGACGGAGAATTGACAGTAACCGTGAATTCAACTTTAAGTGACCCTACTAAGTTCGAGTATAGTATTGATAATGGTACAAACTACCAAGTATCAAACGTGTTGGGAGGCTTATCTGCTGGATCGTATACGATATTGGCAAAGCACTTAGATACAGGTTGTATTGTTTCTGCAACACAAACTATAGCAGAACCGAATACATTTACCATCAACGTTGTTAAAACAAGTGATGTCATTTGTTATGGAACTGCAACTGGTGCTGTAAATTTTGAACTAGTTGATACAACATACCCTGGCGGATTTACTTGGACCATTTATGACACTGAAGGGACATTAGCAAATACTGGTGATGATACCATTATTATTTCTGGTACAGAAGCAACAACAAATGGTCCTACAGCTGATATTAGCTTAGAAGCTGGTAGTTACTATGTTTCAATAAGACAAGACAATAACCCATTCTGTACAAATACAGAAGCATTCACTATAAACGGCCCTACAGTTGATATCAGCGGAGGTACTGTTGTAACAGATATTACTTGTAACCCTGGTAACGATGGTTCAATTACAATCATTGACGTAGTTGGTGGTTGGGGTGGCTACACATATTATGTGGGTGTAGGTGCTCCTGCAACTATAGATTTCGTAGCAGGTGCTTCGTTTACAGGATTAGTAGCTGACACTTACCAAGCATGGGCACGTGACTCAGAAGGTTGTGAAAGATTAATTCAAAATAATATTGTACTTGATGTTCCAGACCCGATAGCAGCAACATTACAAGTAAACCTAGAAAACTGTACAAACTTACAAGGAGAAATTGAAGTTAGTATGCCAATTGGCGGACAAGGAAGTAACTATACGTATCAATTGATAATGAATGGTACTAATTTCCGTGCTCCACAAAACACGAGAGTATTTTCAGGTCTTGGTGCTGGTAGCTATGAAGTGATGATTACAGACCAATGGGGTTGTAGTTTTACTACACTTGCAGAAGTGTTGTATGAACAAATGGATGTTTCTACTACAGTAGTTAAATCTATAGATTGTACAGTTACACCAGGTGGTGAGATTACGGTTAATGTAAACGGAGGTTCTACAAACTTACAGTTTGAAATGACTACTCCATTAGGTAGCGTTGTCACTCAAACTAACGGGGTATTTACAAACTTAACTGAGGCGGGATTATATTCTTTCCTAGTTAGTGACCTTGACACCACTAACCCTATTTGTGAAAGAACAGTAACGCAAACATTAGATGCACCGGTAGACCCAGTGCTATTAGATGCGACTATTGTAAATGTGAGTTGTTTTGGTGGTAACGATGGTAGTATTAGGGCAAATATTGACCCAGCGACCAATGTGAATCCTATTTACCAATATGAATTATATGCAATTGCTGATTTGGTTACTCCGATTGCTTCTCAGACAAATCCGTTATTCACGGGCTTAGTAGAGGGAGATTATCAAGTAAAAGTAATTTCAAGTAGAGGTTGTGAGGGTATCAAGAATGAAACTATTACTGAGCCTACACAATTAACGGTTAGTGCGGTGGCAACAGAATTTAGCTGTTCGCCAAGTAATAGTGTTAATGCAGCAACTATAACAGCAACAGCTGGCGCAGGTACAGGTACCGCACCATATTTATACAGCATAGATAATATCATCTTCCAAGCATCTAACACATTCAATGTTACCGATACTGGAAGTGCACAAACAATCGATGTTTATGTAAAAGATGCTAAAGGATGTACAACGTTCGATACCGTAACAGTTCAACCGATAAATACATTTACGGCTTCTATAGCTAAAGATGTAGCGATAAACTGTACTACTGATGAAACAGTAACAATTACTGTTGTAGATAATGGTTTGGCACATAACTATAGTTATGAGTTATTACCAATAGGTAACACAACCGCAACATTGGTAAGTTCTACGGCAACAACGGCTACGTTTAATTTAGATACTGTTGGCTCTTATGTATTTAGAGTTACAGATATAGATACGGGTTGTTATGTTAATACAGCTAGTTATACTGTTGCACCATTCGATTTTATTACCGCATCGGCTACTGCAACATCTGAAGTTACTTGTTTCGGTGATACTAATGGTAGTTTAGAAATTGATATTGATGGATACACTGGTAATTACAATTACGAAGTTTTCAATGCCGCTGGTGTTTCAGTAATAGCATCGACTGCAACTGACACTAGTATTAATCCAAGAACAATATCAGGATTATCTGGTGGCAGCTACTATATAACTATTACAGAGACCGATATTCCTTTATGTTCTGAAGATACGAACATGATAACTATTGTATCTCCAGACAGACCTTTAGGCGGGGTTGTTACTACGTTAGCAGAAGCTACGTGTACGGATGACCAAGGAGAAATAAGAGTTGCGGTAGAAGGCGGATATAAGCCTTATGATATTGTTTTAACGAACACTACAACTGGTGATGTTTATATAATGGATGATGTTAATGAAGGTATTTTTACAAACCTTTCTGCTGGCGATTTCACAGTAAGCATTACCGATGATGCCGGATGTGTTGTAAACTATACAGAAACATTGACTCCTGCTACTCCGATTGTAGCCAATGCAACTCCGTTGGTAACAGACTTAGCTTGTTTTGGTGACACAGGAGCTGTAGTTACAGCAAATGTAACAGGTGGCGGTAGTGGTTCTTATGGATATCAGTTAAATTATTATGATGCAACTGGTGCAATAATTACAACGACAACGGGAATACAAACGAATCCTAATTTTAGAGATTTAGGAGCTGGATTCTACAGTGTTACTGTTGTAGATGGATGGAATTGTGATATCACAACCAATACTGTTGAGGTAAGAGAACCGACTGAAGTACAGGCTAGCCTATTAAGAACAGACCCATTAACCTGTGCAACAGGAGCTGAATTCGAACTTACGGCAACTGGCGGTAGTGGTTCTTATGAATATAGTGTAGATAATATAAACTTCTTACCTATGACTAGCAATCCATTAGGATTACCTGAAACAGGAATATTCCAAGAAGGTACATATCAATATTATGTGCGTGATGCAATTAATGGTTGTGAGTCAGTAATTTCAAATGCTATTACCGAAACAGAGATAGCCCCATTAATATTAACGGTGGATAAAACAGCTGCTTCAGTGAACTGTACAGGAGAAAACACCGCAATAATATTTGCAACGGCACAAGGTGGTTTAGGAAACTATCAATATGAATTGTTTACGGATAATTCTTTAACTGTGGCATCTCGTATTGCAGGTCCTCAGTCACAAGGTGTATTTAGAGACTTAGGCGCAGGAACGTATTATGTAACTGTAATTAGTGAAGACTGTACTACAGCTTATGAAGAAGTTGTGATTGATGAGCCTACACCATTATCGTATACTGAAAGTATCATAAATGTGACTTGTGAAGGTGAAAATGATGGTGAGATTACGGTAACACTTTCTGGTGGAGCTGGAGGTTTCCAATATGCAATTTCTCCTAATCTGAACCAGTTCTTTAATAACAATACGTTCACAGATCTAGAACCTGGTGAGTACACGATAATTGCACAAGACCAAAATGGTTGCTTTGAATATCTAACGTACACTATTTCAGAACCAGCAAGTTTAGTGGTATCTGCAGAAACTACACCAGAAATTTGTGTAGATAGTCAAGATGGTACGATAGTTCTTGAAATTAGTGGAGGAACCGCACCATATAGCACGGCGTTGAATTCTAGTAATGATGCAGATTTTGTCCTAAATAGAACCGATTTCCTAGACATGGCTTCTGGTGAGTATATCATCATTATTAAAGATGCAAATGGTTGCGATACCAACGTAGTTGTTGAAATAGAGAGAGGTGTAAACCTTAATGCTATTATTGAACCAATTTATGAATGTTCAGGTGAAAGTCCAAGTAACTATGTAAACATCACTCTAGAAGACGATAGTGTTATAGGTGATGTATTGTATGCTATTGATTCTGTTGATCCGGCCGATTTACAATTGAATCCAGATTTCAGAAATACAGCACCAGGTAACCATTATATTACCATAGCACATGCTAATGGATGTATTCAAACAATTGACTTTGTCATTGAGGCATTTGAACCATTGACACTTTCGTTAGAACAGCATAACATGAATGAAATAACGGCTGTAGCTGAAGGCGGAAGAGAAGGGTATACCTACTACTTCGATGGCATCGATAATGGCGATAAAAATACATTCTATATTACTAGAACAGATACGTTTGAAGTTCGTGTAGTAGATCAAATTGGTTGTGAGTCAATTTCTAATATTTTCATGGAATTTATAGACCTTGAATTGCCTAATTTCTTTACGCCTGACGGCGATGGACAGAACGATTTTTGGATACCAAGAAACATAGAACAATTTCCTGAAATACTAATAAAAATATTTGATCGTTATGGTAGAGTGGTTTCTGAACAATCTGTGGATTCACAGGGTTGGGATGGCAAATATTCTAACAAAGAATTGCCTACTGGAGACTACTGGTATGTAATCAAATTAAACGGAGAAAGAGACGAAAGAGAGTTCGTTGGTCACTTTACCCTATATCGTTAATAATTAACTTAAGAAGATGATGCGGAACAGTTTATTGACCTTAGCATTTTTTATTAGTGCCTTTGCCGTTAAAGGGCAAGAGCTAACCATACCTCAATTGTCACAATACCTTGCGGATAATCCGTTCGTTATGTCACCTACATATGCTGGTATTGGTGACCATGTGAAAATACGCCTAAATGGTCTTACACAATGGGTAGGTATTAAAGATGCGCCAGATACTCAGTCGCTTGCGGCCGATATGCGAATAGGTGAAAAGTCGGGTATAGGAACGTTATTATATAATGATAGTAATGGTGAAACAAAGCAACGGGGAGCAAGACTTTCTTTTGCGCATCACTTAACCCTGGATCGATACGATGATGAGTTTTTGTCTTTCGGTATTTCTTATAACTTCAATCAGTTTAGAATTGACATTCAAAACTTCGACTCACCAGATATTGCAGTAACAGACGATAGAGCAACTACAAACCACAATTTTGATGTTGGTATGCTTTATCGATACGACAAGTTTTATTTTAGTGTTAATGCTTCTAACATATTGGATAAAGACTTAAGTAATTTCAACCCTGTTTTTGAACCAAATAGATTAAGAAATTATTATGTCTATACTGGCTATAGATATATGAAGAAAAGGACTAGCAAGGTAGAGGTAGAGCCTTCTATTTTATTTCAATTGTTTGAAAGTGATGGTCGTTCGGTAACAGATTTGAATTTAAAATTCAGATTTTATGATTTTGAAGATTATTATTATGCAGGTATTAATTATCGTTTTTTGAATGATCAAATTGGAAGCCCTCTTTATATTGCCCCAATAGCAGGAATTAAGAAGGATAATTTTTACTTTGGATATTCATATCAAGTCATTTTAAATGAGCTTCTTGGCTATAGTTCAGGAACCCATGTGGTAACCTTAGGAGTGGATTTATTTCAAGGCATTAGTAATTGTCGTTGTACCTATTAAATCTTCAAGGAGATTGATTAAGTTTGTTCTCCAGAATATGAATAATGGGTAAAGTACAATTAGAAAATATAAAGGCATTCGCCCATCATGGCTGTTTGCCACAAGAAACTAATATTGGTAGTGATTACTTAGTTAATGTTTCTGTAGACACAGATTTGTTAAAAGCGTCTATATCAGATCAGTTGAAAGATACGGTCGATTATGTTCACATCAACAAAATTGTCAAGCAAGAAATGGCGATACCATCCAAGTTATTGGAACACGTGGCCAAAAGAATTATTGATCGAATATTTTCAGAACTTCCATTCGTAGAAAAATCAAAAGTTTCCGTTTCAAAAATCAATCCGCCTATAAATGGTGATGTAGAAAAAGTAACGGTGACCTTAAAGTTAAATAATATGAAGTGATTTTTGTTTAGCAATTTTACTGTTATTACATTTGAATATAATTGGCATTGTGGCTGAATTGGATAAGCAAGGTCTCGCAAGGATTTTTATGGTGGTTCGAATCCACCCGATGCCTCAAGTATAGATTTCTAAAAGAAAAATAAACTAGTTATTATGATTTTTAGATTAATTAATTAATTATTTTTGCTGTCCCTTAAAAAAATGGCATCGTGGCCGAGTGGCTAGGCGCAGCTCTGCAAAAGCTTGTACAGCGGTTCGAATCCGCTCGATGCCTCCAAAAAAAACCCTCCAAATAGGAGGGTTTTTTATTTTATACAAGTTCTCTTATGTAAAGTAAAATCTTCAGTGTCGTTAGAGATACTTAAAACTGCAAAAGAAATACCAATAGAATAGAAGGGATAAAATATACAGCAATGGTTTTAGCCCCCTCGTAATCCTTTGCCACACGTTGCCCAAACAATAGCATGAGTAGCGTTATGCACGATAAAATTGCACCATAAAGTGCAAAGAGCGTATCGCCTGTACTTAAAAGTTGATAAATACCGATTAAACAAAGTATACCTGTAATGATTTCTGTAAAAAGAATAATACCAACTAATAGTGGCACCATATTTTTAAGAGGAGTGGCTGAAAAATGCTCTTTTAACCATGAGACATTACCGCTCCAATCAGAAACTTTATCAAAACCACTTTGTAGAAAAGTAATAATTAAAAACAATAAAAGTAAAATCTCCGTAGCATGTTCTAACATTGTTTTCATAATAGTTTAGTTTAGTTCAGTTTTTTTTCTGTGTAAAAGTCGTGTCAGTTTTATTGATAAGTCTGTGAAAATAATTTTTGAATTTCCGTTTCGCTCTATGTGATAAATGGCTTCTTCTAGCTCATGTGTAATATCTAGAATATTATTTTCATGCACAAAGGGCGCAAATTTTTTCAATTGAAAACCATCTGAATGTATTTTTAAATAGGCAAGTTCTTCTGCTCCGTAATTAATCATCAAAGCTTGTCGCATTACAGTAATACAATAAAGAAGAAAATTTTTCTGCGTTTCTCTACCAGTTTTACCAACCTCTTCGCTCCAAAGTAACAATTCGTGGATTGCAGCCTTATTTCCTTTTGCTTTAAAAGCACTGCGCACCCATTGTACAAACCAATTCTCAAAGACGAGATCTTCAGAATCATTATTTAATAAGTCCAGGGCTTTATTAAAATTTCCGTTTGCCTCGTGTGCTAATCTCATGGCTTCTGGCTTAGCGGCTCCTTTTTCAATTAATGCGCTTGCTATTGCATCTTCAGCCAATGGTGGAAAGTGAACAACCTGGCACCTAGACTTAATAGTCTGTATTATTTGCTCTTCATCTTCACATAAAAGTAGAAAAATAGTTTTATCGGGCGGTTCCTCAATTAATTTTAATAGTTTGTTTGAAGCTGCGGTATTCATTTTTTCGGCCATCCAAATCAACATTATTTTATAACCGCCTTCATAAGATTTTAAATAGAGCTTTTTTACAATATCATGTGCTTCATCTACGCCTATTTGTCCTTGCTTTTTTTCTATTTCAATATGACGATACCAATCGAATAGATTACCATACGGCTGTTCTATAATGAACTCACGCCACTCTTTCATATAATGGTCGCTTACTGCGTGTGATTTTACTTTATCAGAATTAGCAACAGGAAAAGCAAAATGAACGTCAGGGTGGGCAAAAGAATTAAACTTAAGATTACATGCCTCATTTCCCCCTATATTTTCTCCATTACTATTTTGGCAGATAATATATTGAGCATACGCTAATGCCATTGGTAAGAGGCCACAACCTTCTGGTCCAACAAAAAGCTGTGCGTGTGGTATACGCCCTGCATCAGCACTTAAAGCCAAGTGATTTTTAATATGGGTAAGTCCTAAAATATCTTTGAATAACATGGATTCAAATATAGTTGTTTTAAAGCATAACAAAATTAATGGAATTGAGGTTAAATTAACCCGATAAGCACTTTATCACAAGGCTATTAATCTTTACATTTGTTATCTAACAAAAGGATAATAGCATGAAAGTATTGAATGACTTTAATTTTGAAAATAAGAAGGCGTTAATAAGAGTGGACTTTAATGTTCCCTTAAATGATAAATTTGAAGTAACGGATACAAATAGAATTGAAGCTGCAAAGCCTACGATTATTAAGATATTAGAAGATGGTGGTAGCGCTGTGTTGATGAGTCATTTAGGGAGACCTAATGGAAAGCGAAATCCAGATTTATCATTAAGTCATATTTGTGCTGCAGTATCAGATATCATTGGCGTTTCTGTGAAATTTGTTGATGATTGTGTTGGGGAAAAAGTAGAAAAAGCCGTTGCTGAATTAAAGGATGGAGAAGTACTTTTATTAGAAAACTTAAGATTTCATAGCGAAGAAGAAAAAGGAGATGAGAGTTTTGCTGAAAAACTTTCAAAACTTGGAGATATATATGTAAATGATGCTTTTGGAACCGCACACCGTGCACACGCATCAACTACAGTGGTGGCAAAGTTTTTTCCGGATGCGAAGTGTTTCGGTTTGTTAATGGCTAAAGAAATAGAAGCGATAGAAAAAGTTATGGCGACTGGTGAAAAACCTGTTTTGGCTATTCTTGGAGGAGCAAAGGTTTCTTCAAAAATAACCATTATCGAAAATATTTTGGATAAGGTTAATGACTTGATTATTGGTGGAGGAATGACTTATACCTTTATTAAGGCACAAGGTGGAAAAGTTGGTGATTCTATTTGCGAGGACGATAAAATGGACTTGGCTTTAGAGATTCTTGAAAAGGCAAAGCAAAAAGGAGTAAATATTCATTTACCCGTAGATGTTATAGCAGCAGATGATTTTGATGCCAATGCAAATACACAAGTAGTAGATGTAGATAAAATACCAGACGGATGGCAAGGATTGGATGCAGGCCCGGATACACTACAAAATTTTAAAAAGGTCATTTTAGCTTCTAAAACTATTCTTTGGAATGGACCTATTGGTGTTTTTGAAATGGAGAAATTTGCAAATGGTACCATCGCAGTCGGTAATTATATCGATGAGGCAACTAGAAATGGTGCTTTTTCATTAGTTGGCGGAGGAGATTCTGTTGCTGCTGTGAAACAATTTGGCTTTGAAAACAAAGTTAGTTATGTATCAACAGGCGGAGGAGCAATGCTAGAAAGTTTAGAGGGCAAAATCTTACCGGGAATCGCTGCAATATTAGCGTAGTAAAGGCGTTATCGATAAACGGGTTATAACGAGAATTTGTACATTTTAAGAGAATATATTTTATTCTAATTAAAAAATGTGCGATTTTCGTTTGTTCCGTTAACAAATTTTGCCTCATATGAACAAATTAGCCTACAATTGTTTTTATTTCTTAGGATTAACTCTAGTCCCAATTTTGGGGTTTGCCCAAAGTAAAGATGCCATTACCACGGTAAAAGATTCGTTAAGTCGTAACGTAATCGTTGTCAATGATTCTTTAGACAATGAAACATCTAATGCAGTTCCTATTAACCAAATAGGGAAGCTAGCGAATATTCCGAAAGAAAAATTAGTGCTGTTCAAGCCCACAGAATCTTCTTCTTATAATCTTGAGGATAATGAATTGGCCGCCAAGTTTGATAGTTTATGGATGAAAGAACTTGTTGAAGCTGCCCCTCTTTTTGATGAAATGTATCAAGAAGTAATGGAGCTCGACACAATTTCGGAATTCGTTTTAGACCTACCTACCGACACCCTAAAAATGCGTTTGGCTAGGTTAAATGAAAAGACACCTTTTAATGTCGAATACAACAAATCTTTAGAAAGCGTAATTAAATCATTTCTGACTAGGAAAAGAGATTTAATGGAACGTATGCTTACGATTAGTCAGTTCTATTTTCCACTATTTGAACAGCAATTAGATAATCATGATATTCCATTAGAAATGAAATATCTAGCTATTATAGAGTCAGCTTTAAACCCTAAAGCTCGTTCTCGAGTAGGGGCAACAGGGCTCTGGCAGTTTATGTATGGTACTGGTAGAGAAATGAAATTAAATATCAACAGCTATGTTGATGAGCGTAGTGACCCAATAAAATCTACTGAGGCTGCATGTAACTACTTAAATAGATTATATAGAATTTATAATGATTGGGATTTGGCGTTAGCTGCATATAACTCTGGGCCAGGGAATGTAAACAAAGCTATACGAAGAAGTGGGGGCCAAAGAAACTATTGGAACATTAGGCGAAATCTACCAAGAGAAACGGCAGGATATGTACCAGCTTTTCAAGCTACCATGTACATTTTTGAATATGCTGAGGAGCACGGACTAATAACCAAAAGAGCAGAACGTGCCTATTTCGAAACAGATACGATACATGTAAAAAGCATGATTACTTTTGACCAAATTTCAGAATTAGCCGGTATCGATAAAGAGGAATTAAAAATATTAAATCCTTCTTATAAGTTAGACGTTATACCTTTTGTTAAGGGTAAAACTCACGCATTGAGGTTGCCAGTGCGTAAAATGGGAAAATTTGTGGCTAATGAAGAAGCAATTTATGCACATGTAGAAGAAGAATTAAAAAGTAAGGAAAGTCCGCTTGCAGAAATTACAAAACAAGCTGACCAGAATAGTATTCGTTATAGAGTAAGAGATGGTGATTTTCTTGGAAAGATAGCTGAGCGTTATGGAGTAGGTGTAAGTCAACTTAAGCAATGGAATGGTTTGCGTAGTAATAATTTACGAATTGGACAACGATTGACAATTTACCCAAGAAAAAATGCAATTGCATCTGTCAAGCCTCGAGAAACACCTGCTAGGTCGAATGTTGCTAGTAATTCAAAAACACACGAAGTTAGAAGTGGAGACTCATTATGGACCATTTCTAGAAAATATCCTGGTGTTAGTATAGAAAATTTACGAAAGTGGAACGGTATTAGTGGTAATAACTTAAAACCGGGCACAAAACTTAAATTGTGCGACTGTTCATAGTAAATTGAAATACCAATGAAAAGAAAATTTTTACTTTATTTTTTAGCAATACTAGGATTATCAATAGCATGTAAAGAGGATGGCAAGGCAGATTATTTACCAGAATCTGTAGGCGCTATGAATACGCTAACGGTAGTAATCGACAATGAATTGTGGAAAAGTAGTGTTGGTGACGCTATTCGTGAAAAATACACTGCAGCTGCTCAAGGCCTAACCTGGGACGAAGCACTATTCAGTGTAACTCAAATTCCGCAACAAATTTTTTCAGGCTCTATTAGAAACACGAGTTCCATTCTATACGTTATGGAAGATTCTTTAAATGTGGCACACTTGAAATCTAATATGTACTCTAAGCCACAAAAGGTCGGAGTAGTTAAAGGTCGAAACAAAGAGGAACTGATTGAAAACATTAATAAAACCGCACCTGAATTTATTAAGGAATTTAAGGCACTTGAAATTGTAAAAGCGCAGAAACGATTTGAAAAATCATTAAATAAAGAAAAAGCGTTAGTAGATAAATTTAAAATTTCAATGAAAATCCCTTCTATTTATAGAGTGGGTCGAGAGGAAGATAATTTTGTTTGGATTGATAGACAAATTCAAAAAGGTAACATGAACATTATCGCATATACGATTCCTTGGGATAGTTTTCAAAACGATTCAACTTTTGTACAGGATATTATTAAAATGCGCGACTCTATTGGTAAGCTTTATATCGGAGGTGAAGATATACCTGGTAAGAAGAATCATATGATTACCGAAAAAGCTTTTTCTCCGTATGTCTTTCCTGCTGAAGTTTCTGGCAAAAAAGCGGCAGAGGTAAGGGGAATTTGGGAAATGTCGGCATACCCAATGGCAGGTCCGTTCTTAACTTATATTATTAACGATAAGGAGAACAATCGTAAGTTAATAATAGAGGGCTTTGTTTTTGCGCCAGCAACTAAAAAAAGAGATTATATGTTTGAATTAGAAGCAATAATAAAATCTGTTCAATTTAATGTAGAGGAGAAGAAATAATTTTTTTTCTACAATGAAAGATAAAGGCCCAGAAAATTTTCTGGGCCTTTATCTTTTAAAACCTTTAGTTGTTATAAAATTGGGATAAGAGGTTGACGTAATTATATAAGCAATAATGTTACGCTAAAATTATATTCTATATGTTACTAAAAGTAAACCCGGTTGATATTCTAAAAACTATGGCATAAATCGCCAAACCAATTAACACAAAGCATAACCATGAGAAAATCTTAAAATAATTCTCAAGAATAAAGCTTCTCCAATTTCTAAACGCTTCTGTGTAAATTTCTTTTACTAAAGTAATTTTTTCCATATCCTATATTTTAGGTGTTCCTGAAATACAAAGTTGTCTATTAATTCTTCCTTTATTGAAAAGATTAGTTAAAAGGGGAATTAATACTATGAAAAGTATTCAAGCTAAAATCATTTCTGTGAACTGCAAAATATGGCAGTTTAAATGCAGTGGTAGAAAAAGTGTTGTATTCGATAAAAGGTGTATAAGTATGGGCTAAAGGCTTAAAGGCGATACCAATGAGGACCATTAAGAAGTGATTATAATATGTTATTTATAGCACAATAGTGCTTAGGCAGAATACATTAAAAAAAAACACCGACTTTAGCGGTGTTTTTTTGGTTTACATATTTACGATTATAAATTCTGATCTACGGTTGAGATAATGCGCTTCTTCTGTACAGCGAACTGAGCCATCACATTGATTAAGTAATTGTTCTTCACCATAACCAATAGCACTTTCTATTCTAGATGGGTCTATGCCTTGTGCTATAATATATTCTCTTGTCGATTTGGCACGTTTATCAGAAAGGTATTTGTTATAAACGGCATCACCACGTGAATCTGTATGAGACTCAATTTTAATCACCATGCTTGGTGAATCATTCATTACAGCAACCAATTTATCAAGTTCTAAAGAGGCATCTTTACGAATATATGACTTGTCAAAATTAAAGTGAATCATCTCTGTCTTTAATTTTTTAATACCATTTTCAACAGCAATCATATCGTTAAGTTTCTTCATCGAAACCTCAACATTAACAATTTCATTATTTTTTGTAGCGGTATCTCTGGTGTCATCAAAATAAGAACCTTTTGTAGTTTTTAGCACATACCTTTTATCTGATTCCAAATCTTCAAAAACGAAGCTTCCATTTTCATCAGTATCCATTTCTTTAAGCTTAATATTGTTCTCATCTAGTAATTGAACCAATGCATTTGGCATAATATCTCCACCAACTAATTCCGTAATGATACCTGAAATAGCATTTTTATTAGCAGGAATTTCTTCAATCTGTAGTGTTTTAAAAGAATAAATATCATCATCTCCTTTACCGCCAATACGATTAGATGCAAAATAGCCGCTTTTTGTTTTCTCGTCCACTATAAATGAGAAATCATCTTTTTTACTATTAATAGGTTTTCCAACGTTTCTTACCTCTAAGAAACCAGATTCATCATCAAAAGCAACCTCAAAAACGTCTAAGCCACCTAAGCCAACATGACCATCTGATGAAAAGTAAAGTTTTTTGTCATTAATGAATGGAAACATCTCTTTGTGCTCTGTATTAATTTCAGGACCAAGATTTCGCGGAGTAGAAAAAGAATCATTTTCAAGCACATCAACTACAAAAATATCTGTCTTACCTATACTGCCTGGCATATCTGAAACAAAATAAAGTTGTTTACCATCTTTACTTAAAGCTGGGTGGCCTGTTGAATAGCTATCACTATTAAAAGATACTTCTTCGGCTTCTATCCATTCTCCATTAATTTTTTTAGAGCGGTATATTTTAAGATTGTTAATACCATTCTTATCTCTTTTCAATTTTTTACCATAATTATTTCTTGTGAAATACATGGTTTCATTATCAGGTGAGAAGGTTACAGATGCCTCGTGATATTTGGTGTTTATCTCTTTTGAAAATTTAATAGCATCTTTAAGGTCTTGAGATTCTTCATTTATCTTGGCAACATATAAATCTAAGTAGGGCTGATTATTCCATTTATACCGCCTAGTATTAAATATAGAAGAATCTTTTGCAGAAGCATAAACCATTTCGCCTCCGTTGTAGTACATTGGTGAGAATTCAGAATATTTTGAATTGATATTAAGGTTGTTAATATCAAATTTATCTTCCATTCTTAAAAGGCCATCTAATACAATTTCATTTACCTCACTATTTTTCTCTATTTGTTCTCCTGATAATTTTCGGTTGTATAATTTCATTAATCGTTTAGACCTCTTATAATTTCCCGTTCCTTTCAGGGAATGAGCATATTTAAAAAGATAATCTGAACTCATCTCTACTGCATACTTCTCATATAGGATATTGTACCACTTATACGCTTTTTCCATATCAGTATTAAAGTAATGGGCATCACCTGCTTTTTTTAATACATCATAAGAGTAGGCCTCTTTATTTTTTTTCAAAGCAAGTTCATAGAATTTGGCCGCTTCGGCGTACCACATTTTATTAAAATACTCATCAGCTCTTTGCACAAGCTTGCTATTGGATTCTTTATTTATAGATTTAGGCTTATTTTGAGTTAAAAATAAAGGGCTCTGTTTAGACTCTTCTAGAACATCGTATGTAATATCTTCTAATGGAGTTAATTTTGAAACAGGTGTATTGTTCGCCATTTTAAGTACCCAAATTTCTTTATCATATCTATTATTGAATTTTGTGTTACAATTATTTAAGGCTTTCTGCCATGATTCGTATTGATTTAAATAGAGATAATATAAATCGTTATCGGGATTTTTAAAATAACCAGAGTTAAAACCTTTTCTATTGAACTTTCTAACTTGAGATTTTAGATTTTTACTTTTGCTAAAAATACCCGCAATTACATAATATCCATTCTCAACATCTTCAATATTATCAAATGTCTTTTGTAAAATTTTATATGATTCTGCGGCTTTTTCAAATTCTTCCGAGTTAGTTTGTTCATTAGTGGATACTGGGATAGATTCAAATTCAAATGATTGTTCAGAGGCGATATTAGCTTGAAAATCTTGAGCATGAATAAAAACGACAAAAATTAAAAAGTATAGGTTTATTAAAGTTTTCATATTCATAATTCTAATTTGTGCCGAAGCTTTAGCAGCGGTGTAAAGTTGTAGTATTGAGGGTTTTATTCGGCATTGATAATACTACAGTTCAAACGAAATTAGTTTTAAAGCAATGTTTCGTACAGTATTTGTTGTGAAAGAAGTGTTTTTTGTCGTGTAGTCTCTGTAATCAGTAGCTTTAGTGAAGATTATAGCTCATTTAAACTGATTATTTTAACGGTACAATGGTAATGGGCACGTGTTCAGAATCTTTTTTATATAGAAACAGTTGTAATAACGAGATAAATTAAAGGCATAAAAAAAGCCCTGCATTACAGGACTTTATAAAAATATAGAAAAGAATTTATAATAAATTAATCCTTTTTCTTTTCTTCTAATTGTTCATCCTCCTTAGAGGCATCTTTGAATTCTTTTATTCCACTACCTAAACCTCTCATAAGTTCAGGAATCTTTTTTCCTCCGAATAATAGTAGAATCACCACTACTACTAGAATTATTTGCGGTGCACCTATAGCCAAAAAAGTAGATAAGATTGTCATAAGACTTTAATTTTAATTGGATTTCAAAGATACTAAAAACAACTATAGGAAACTTAGTATTATTAAATAGGTTGACAATATTATAGTTTTTAACTAAAAATTAGGATAAAGGCTAGTAAAGGTTAATATGTAGTAGTTTTTATCTCAGAATTAAATTCTAAGTTTATCTTTGTTAGGATGGCCAAGAAATCAAAAAAAAGAAAGGAAATAAAACGAAAGTTACTTCACAAGTATCGTTTGGTCATTTTGAACGAAAGTACTTTTGAAGAAAAAATATCTTTTAAACTAAGTAGACTTAATGTTTTCGTCACGGGTTCACTTTTTATGATAACCCTTATTGGGTTAACAACTTTATTAATTGCTTTTACACCATTACGCGAATACATTCCTGGTTATTCTTCTACCAGGTTGAAAAAAGAAGCTACCGAACTTACCTATAAGACAGATTCTTTAGTTAGAACCTTAAATTATACCAATAAGTATTTAGATAATATACGAATGGTTTTAAAGGGAGATATAGAAAATACTGTTGTAAATAGAGATTCGCTTTTTCAACAGTTTAAGCTAGATCCTGAATCTGTAGACCTGAATCCGATTAAAGAAGATTCTTTATTACGCGCCGAGGTAGCACTTGAGGATAAATATAATTTATTTGAAAGAACAATCGATAAGAAAAACTTAGTTTTATTTACTCCGGTTTCAGGTTCGATTTCGATGGGATATAATCCTAATGAAAAACATTACGCGGTTGATGTTACTGCTGTAACTGATAGTCCTGTAAAAGCAATTGCTAATGGAACAGTCATTTTTTCTGAATGGACCGCTGATACAGGTTATGTAATTATTATTGAACACGAAGGCGGATTATTGAGTGTGTATAAACATAATGGCTCGTTATCAAAATTTCAAGGTAATATCGTGAGAGGCGGAGAGGTTATTGCATCTGTAGGAAATACAGGCGAATTTACCACGGGGCCACATTTGCATTTTGAAATATGGGATAATGGAACACCGATTGACCCAACAAATTATATTGATTTTAATTAAAAATTAGATGTCTTTAAAGACCATTGCCGCTAAAATATTTGCACACCGAATTGCCAAGAGGACGGACATATGGGTGAATAATCCTATAGAAACTCAAGAAAAGGTTTTTAAAAGTCTTTTAGCAAGCGCTAGTCAAACCAAATTTGGTAAAGAACATGGATTTAGTGACATTAAATCACATGACGATTTTGTTCGAAACGTACCCATTAGGGATTACGAAGAGCTCAAGGAATATGTGAACTTGGTTGTTGCAGGCGAGAGAGATATACTTTGGCCCGGTAAACCTGTGTATTTTGCAAAAACATCAGGGACCACTTCTGGAGCTAAATATATACCTATCACTGAGGAATCTATAAAAGAGCAAGTAAACGCTTCTAGAAATGCTATTCTAAATTATATTCATGAAACGGGTAATGCTGATTTTGTTTCTGGCAAAATGATTTTTCTACAAGGTAGCCCTGTTTTAGAAGAGAAAAACGGAGTTAAATTAGGTAGACTTTCGGGTATTTCAGCGCACTACGTTCCTAATTATCTACAGAAGAATAGAATGCCTAGTTGGGAGACAAATTGTATAGAAGATTGGGAGACTAAGGTAGCTGCTATCGTAGAAGAAACCAAGAATGAAGATATGACCGTTATTGCCGGTATACCTTCTTGGGTACTGATGTATTTTGAAAAATTAAAAGAGAATACAAATCAGAATATTGGTGATTTGTTCAAGAATTTTGAACTGTTTATTTATGGTGGTGTCAATTACGAACCCTATAGAAAGAAGTTTGAAAAGTTGATTGGTAGAACGGTTCCAAGCATTGAACTTTTTCCGGCAAGCGAAGGCTTTTTTGCGTATCAGAATTCCCAAAAGGAAAATGGTATGCTTTTGCTTTTAGATGCAGGTATATTTTATGAGTTCGTAAAATCAGATGAGTTTTTTGATGAGCATCCAAATCGACTTACCCTAAGCGACGTTGAGATTGGAATTGATTATGTAATGATCATAACCACGAATGCTGGTTTGTGGGCATACAATCTTGGAGATACCATTCGGTTTATTTCTGTTTATCCTTTTAAAATAGTGGTTTCAGGTAGGATAAAACATTTTATTTCCGCATTTGGCGAACATGTTATAGCAAAGGAAGTGGAAGAAGCGATGTTGGTCGCAACTAGTGTTACAGATGCAAGTGTAAGTGAATTTACAGTTGCTCCACAGATAACACCAGAAAAAAATGAATTGCCATATCACGAGTGGTTTATTGAATTTGAAAAGCTACCAAACGACATGAACTTTTTTATTCAACAGTTGGATGCTGCTTTACAAAAACAGAATAGTTATTATTACGACCTTATTGTTGGTAAGGTATTACAAACTTTAAAAATTACTCCGATTGAAAAAGGAGGGTTCTTAGCTTATATGAAATCAATAGGAAAACTAGGAGGACAGAATAAAGTTCAAAGACTGTCGAATGACCGAAAGGTGGCAGATAGTTTATCGAAATATAGCAAGACTAACATCTAGCTTTTTATTAACAAATTATTAATTGTAATTTTGTTTGAAATCTTCAATGGGAAAAGCAATTACTACAACCAGAGCTCAAGAATCTACAAATGCTATTGAACGCATGTATATTACTATGCGCCATCTTTTCAATAGAGGGTTTTATAAACCTAATGGTGTATCAGGGGAGGCATTAAAAAATGCCCTATTACAATTAAGGCCTGAAATATATGGGTCAGTCGGTGAAGAAAAAGCTGAATTAAACGGTCTTATTTATGTTTTAGAACGTTTGCCCGAAGGTATTGAGCAATGTACGTTTATCAATTTAACATCTGATGAAGGGTATGATATTTCCCATATCAATCCTATAATTCCACCAAAAAGGAGAAGAAATTGTTATCGTATTGATGACGAGCAGATGAATATTGAGATTACAAGAGGTCGTTCTGACATCTATGATATTTTAACTCACTTGACTTTTTTGTTTATAGAGTCTGAGAAAATCTGTAATCGAGTTCTAATATCTGAAACAAACAAAACGATAAGAGATTGGACAAAACTTGAAATAGCTGTTCAAAAGGAAGAACTAACACAGGCCGAAAGAGAGATTGCGTTAATACATACCGCTAATATACTAGGAAGGTCTTTTGAAGAAATTGTTGAGGTTTATAAAAAATTTAGCACAAAAAATAATCCAGAGCGTTTTTTAAATGTCATCTATTGGTTAGGTAAGCTGGCGTTAGAGGAAGAGATATCTGGTGAAAAAAGAGCTATTACATTTAGTGCGATATTAAGAGAAAGATTGGGTCATCATATTCATGGTGAAATTTGGGCCAACAATATTAAAAGGGTGCTAAAAAAGAATAAGCTTTTACATAGACCGATTCATATAATTTCTGCAAACATGCATAGTGTTATGAATTCACTTTTTGCAAAAGCGGCATTAATAAGTGAATTCCCTAAAGTAGATTCATTAGAAATATTCGAGGCATTGAGTAGTGCTGGCAATGTTGAATTTAGAAAGAAAGTTACAGAATTGGCAGAAAACAATGGGATGATCTCAATCGACGATACCTCGGGTACTAATATCGATGTTCAAATTTTTGATACAGCGAAGATAAAAGTTAATAACTGTTCGTACGAATTTTCAACAAAAGAGATTGATAAAAAACCTGTTATATTTGTAATGGACTACGCATTTGGTGAGCAGGCTTATGAAACTATTGACGAGTTGTTAAAACCATATATCACAAAAAAGGACAATGGTTCTTTGATTAATGTAGATTCAGTTTCGATAATGGGTAAAGCAGGTATACTTGAAGGTGGAAAAGGTGATTTAATGATTCCTTCGGCACATATCTTTGAAGGAACTGCAGATAACTACCCTTTTAAGAATGAGTTATGCGCTAAAGATTTTGAGGGGTATGGTCTAGAGGTTTTTGAAGGGACCATGGTAACTGTTTTAGGCACGTCGCTACAAAACAAGGATATTTTAAAGTTCTTTCATAAATCAACCTGGAATGTTATTGGGTTGGAAATGGAAGGTGTGCATTATCAAAAAGCAATACAATCCGCATCAAAAATAAGAAAGAGTATAGGTGAAGATGTAAAGGTTAGATATGCGTATTATGCATCAGATAACCCACTAGAAACAGGAAGCACGTTAGCATCTGGTGGGTTAGGAACTACTGGTGTAAAACCAACATATCTTATTACAGACAAAATATTAAAGCAAATATTTAATACATAAAATGGTAGAGAATCAAACACCAAATAACCAAAATAGTTCCGATGAAATTGATTTAGGGCAATTGTTTAAATTGATTGGCAGGGGGTTCAAGACAGTATTCCACTTTTTTTTAAGAGTTTTTCTTTATCTAAAAAAGAATATTTACATATTAATTGGTCTTATTGCACTAGGCTTGACAATGGGCTACGCTCTTAACCAGATAATTTCAAAAAGGTTAAAAACAGAAGTGATAGTAAAGCCTCAAATGGAAAGTAAGAATTACTTGTATGATGTTATTAATGAGATACAATCAAATATTAAAGCAAAGGATACTATATTTTTCAAATCAATTGGAATAGACAATGTTGACTTCACGGGGTTGGAAGTCAATATTCAGCGGGTTGTTGAAATAGCTAATACTGAAAGTGATCTACAGTATTTAGAATTACTTCAAAGTTTTGAGAATACTGATGCTATTTCGGACATAGTACGAGCAGAGCTTCAAAATAAAAGCTCTTTTAATCACAGAATCACTTTTTATTATGAAAATGCTGTTCTTGGAGAGAATTTTGCAAAAAAAGTCATTTCATATATCAATACAAATATATATTTTGATGGGCTTTTGAAGATATATCGAAGCAATGCAACTAGTCGAATTGAAGAAAATCAAGTTTTGCTAAAACAAGTTGATGAAATTATTGCAAATTATACGAATAGTTTAGCCGCAAGGGGTAATAAGTCTTTAAACGAACGTATTGTATTGGATAATCAGGAACAAGTTAATATTGCAGATTTATTTGAATATAAGAATCTTTTGATTCGTGATACCGAAACTAAAAAAATTGAATTAGAACAGCGAACAGAACCAATTAGCATTATTAATTTTGGACATCCGCAATTAGTACAAAAATCTTTTTTCGGCAAGAATATTGTATTTATGCCACTATTTTTCTTAATGCTTTTCTTTTTAGCGTCTTTTTTGAAATTTTTGAATAAAAAAGCGAAGGAATTATAATAAATTTTATGAATATATTAATAACAGGAGGAGCAGGCTTCATTGGATCTCACGTGGTAAGAAGATTTGTTAAGAACTACCCAGATTATAAAGTTTATAACCTTGACAAACTTACTTATGCAGGTAATTTAGAAAATTTAAAAGACATAGATAAGCTTTCAAATTATAAATTCATAAAAGGAGATATAGTTGATGAAGAATTTATTAATAGTTTGTTTAAACGTATAGATTTTGATGGTGTAATACATTTAGCAGCTGAATCACATGTTGATAGGTCAATCGAAGATCCATTGGCATTTGTAAGAACTAATGTCATTGGTACTGTAAATATTTTAAATGCAGCTAAAAACAGTTGGATAAATAATTTTAAGGGTAAACTTTTTTATCATGTAAGTACTGATGAGGTATACGGCAGTTTGGGTAATGAGGGTCTTTTTACGGAAGAAACAAGCTATGACCCTAATTCACCTTACTCGGCATCAAAGGCAAGTTCAGATCATTTTGTAAGGGCATACGGTGAAACTTATGGGTTGCCATTTGTAATTAGTAATTGCTCTAATAACTATGGTCCTTATCACTTTCCTGAAAAACTAATTCCTCTTTTCATTAATAATATAATCGAAAAAAAATCTTTACCTGTTTATGGCGATGGTAAATATACCAGAGATTGGCTTTTTGTAGAAGACCACGCAAGAGCGATAGATTTAGTATTTCATAAAGGGAAAAACCATGAGACATACAATATTGGAGGTTTTAATGAATGGCAGAATATTAATTTGGTGAAATTGCTATGTTTGGTCATGGATAAAAAATTAAATAGAACTCAAGGAGAATCAGAGAAGTTGATTACCTATGTAAAAGATAGGCCAGGACATGATTTAAGATATGCAATAGATGCATCAAAAATTAATAAGCACTTAGGTTGGAAACCATCTGTTACGTTTGAGGAAGGTTTGGAAAAAACGGTAGATTGGTATCTATCTAATTCAGAATGGCTAAACCATATTACATCTGGAGATTATAAAGAATATTATAAAAAAATGTATTCTTAAATTACCAATAAATCTAAAATATGAAAGGAATAATTTTAGCTGGCGGGTCTGGAACACGACTTCATCCATTAACACTTTCTGTTAGTAAGCAATTGATGCCAATTTATGACAAACCAATGATATATTATCCCTTGTCTACTTTAATGTATGCAGGTATAAAAAAAATTTTGATAATATCTACGCCAAAAGACCTTCCTTTATTTGAAGAGTTGTTGGGAGATGGGAAAAAATTGGGATGTTCTTTTTCTTATGCAGTTCAAGATGCTCCTAACGGTTTGGCAGAAGCATTCATAATTGGAGCTGATTTTATTGGTAAAGACAAAGTTGCTCTCGTATTGGGAGATAATATTTTTTATGGATCAGGGCTTGCAAAATTACTTCAAAGTAATAATGATCCGGATGGTGGAATAATATACGCATATAGAGTTCATGACCCTGAAAGGTATGGCGTAGTAGAGTTTGATGATAAAGGAGCAGCTATAAGTATTGAAGAAAAACCTGAAAGTCCAAAATCTAATTTCGCAGTGCCAGGTATATACTTTTATGATAACGATGTTGTAGAGATAGCGGCAAATATAGAGCCTAGCCCTAGGGGCGAACTAGAAATTACAGATATAAATAAAGAATATTTAAAGCAAGGTAAATTAAGTGTTAGTATTTTAGATAGGGGGACTGCTTGGCTAGATACAGGTACTTTTCAGTCATTAATGCAGGCTTCTCAATTTGTAGAGGTAATTGAAGAGCGTCAAGGACTAAAAATAGGTGCAATTGAAGGAGCTGCATATGAAATGGGCTACATAAATAAAGAACAATTCAAAGCGCTCGCTAATCCTTTAATGAAAAGTGGTTATGGAAAAAATTTGCTAGGCATTTTAAACAATGAAAAATGACATTTACCGAAACTAAACTTAAAGGTTGTTTTGTTTTAGAACCAATAATATTTGCTGATGACCGGGGGTATTTTTTTGAGTCCTTTAATAGACAAAGATTTAATACAGGAATAGATCAAACTGTAAACTTTGTGCAGGACAATCAGTCATTCTCAAATTATGGTACTATAAGGGCAATTCATTATCAGATAGGGGAACACGCTCAGGCTAAATTGGTTAGAGTAATAAGTGGTAGGGTTATTGATGTTGCAGTAGACCTAAGAAAATTATCACCAACTTTTGGTGAACACGTAGCCATAGAATTAAGTGGTGAGAATAAAAAACAATTTTTTATTCCAAAGGGATTTGGTCATGGCTTTTCAGTTTTATCTGACACTGCAGAGTTTTTTTATAAATGTGATAATTACTATAATAAAGAATCTGAAGGAGGTATAATTTATAATGATACCTCTTTACAAATAGATTGGAAATTAGAATCAGAACATGTAAAGGTTTCTGATAAAGATTTGATTTTACCAACCTTTAACACAGCAAGATTATGAAGAATATTCTTGTAACGGGTGGTAACGGTCAATTGGCTAGTTGTATTAAAGACCTATCAGTTAAAATAGAGGATTATAATTTCATTTATGTAGATAAAGATCAACTTGATATCACTGATATTAATGCAGTAAAGATTTTTTTTAAAAACAATAGTGTTTCATTTTGTATTAATTGCGCAGCATATACAGCGGTAGATGCTGCAGAATTAAATAAAGAAGCAGCAGAAAGGGTAAATGTACATGGGGCAATAAACCTAGCAGTGGCTTGTAAAACAAACGACGTCGTTTTAATTCAAATTTCAACTGATTTTGTTTTCGATGGTATGCAAACAAATCTTTATAAAGAACAAGATAAGGCCAACCCATTAAGTGTATATGGGATGACCAAACTTAATGCTGAGTTGGCTATTGCGGATGTTTTAATTGAGCATCTTATTATCAGAACATCTTGGTTGTATTCTGAGCACGGCCATAATTTTTTAAAAACGATGCTAAAGTTGGGCGTAGAAAGAGATAGTTTAGGTGTTGTAACGGACCAAATTGGCACACCAACTTATGCTGGTGACTTGGCAAGAACAATTATGACCATTATTGACAAAGAAATACAAAATTATGGCACATATCACTTTAGTAATGAGGGTGTTGCTAGTTGGTACGATTTTACAAAGGCTATTTTTGATATAGCACAAGTGAATTGTATCGTTCTTCCCATTAATACTGATAAGTATCCGACACCAGCAAAAAGACCTTCTTTTAGTGTTATGGACAAATCTAAAATAAAAGAAAAAATAGATATAGAAATACCATATTGGCGGGATAGTTTAAAGGATTGTATGTCCAAAATGAAGATTTAGTCTTATTCAACATAAATTAAAACAATTACTGGTTTGAGTAGTCTGGTCAGGGGAAGTCTATTAATTGCAGCTGGTACTATCTACAAGATATTATTAAGTATATTAATAGATAAATATTTAGCAGTAAAACTTGGTGTAGAAGATTTTGGAGCATATAAATATGGTATTACCATAGTATTACTTTTAAGTACTTTAAGCTCTTTAGGATTAGGGTCATCCATCGTTCGGTTTATTGCAATACAAAATAATTCAGAAAGGAAGAAAATGCTGATTACAACTTCACTTTTTCTTGTAGGAGTGACTTCTGTTTTAATTTTATTATTGGCACTAAGTCAAGTATCATTTATAAGTATACCTACAATTTTTTTATACGCTACTATATTTTTTAGTTTCAATACCTTATTTAGTTCAATTTATAGCGGTTTGGAAAAGCCAGGATTAAAGGTTTGGATTAATGATATTTTTGGCTTTACTGCCTATGTGATTTTTTTATGGACTTTCTTTAATTTTAGCTCACATAATGAGCATATTGCCATCGTTTACTTATTATATGCAATCTTTGTTTTTATTGTTAATCTATTTTTTTCAAAAAATTTCATTACTAAAATTAATAAAAAATATATATCTAGTTCCGAATTCAAAGAGTTCATTCTTTACTCTACTCCGTTATTTGGTGTTTCTTTATTAATAATGCTATCAACCCATTTGGATAAACTGATTTTAAACTTTTTTGTATCCGAAAGGCAATTAGGTATTTATTATGCCGTGTTTAATATTAGTAATCTAATCCCACTAATATTAATAATATTAGTTTTCATGTATTTACCAAGAATGAGCAAGACATTACAAAATGGCAAACTTAAAAAAGCAACAATTCTTAGTAGTTATTTCTCGAAGTGGACAATGATAATGGCCTCAATCTTCTTTGGAATAATAATTTCCTATTCAGATGAATTATTACGGTTATTATATACTCAAGAATTTACTGAGGGTGCCTTTGTATTAAAAGTTCTTGCATTGGGACAATGGGTAAATGTTTCTTTAGGGTTTACTGGACAAAATTTACTTGCGCTGGGAGATAGTAAAAGTCAATTGTATATTAGAACGTTCTCATTTATTATTGGATCGATATTATTATATGTTGGTTCAATGTACTATGGTAATTTTGGTGCGGCAATTTCTATTTTAATTGCAATGCTCTTTTCAAATGGACTACAGATTATCATATTAAGAATTAAGCACAACTTTATAGGGTATAGAAGACAGAATTTTTATGCACTAACATTAATTTTATTTTCGGGCTTATTATTGTCATACGTCCATAAGCTAAGTATAATACAAAACATGAATTTTATTTTTTCTATATTCATAGATATAATTGTTTTTATCCTTTTATTAATTTTTACTAAAGTTATAGGAAAGAGGGATTTAAAGGCCTTAAAATTAACAGAATACTAATGACAAGTAGAGAAGCACACATATTTATAGTTTGGAGTAAGGGATTACATAAAAGAAATGAGATCCTTGAAGATATTGAGACAAAATTTGAAATTCTGGAATGCATTGATGTTACTTGGACCAAAAATAAATTTTCTGAGAATCTGTCTAGGTTTTACGGAGAGAACCTTCCTAAGAATTCTTCAAAAGAAGAGCATTGTGGCACAGACATATTTCTGTGCATCATTATAAGGGATAATAACCCTAAATATGAGTTGAGGGAAACATCAAAGGGTATCAAAGCTGTTAATTCCAATATGTTTGATGCAAAACAACTGTACAGGCAGTGGACCGGCGGGGGGCATAAAATCCATGGTTCTGATAATATATCAGAAGCGAAAAATAACATGTATTTATTGTTTGGTATTAAATACAATAGTATTATCGATTCCGATAATACAACTAAAGCATGGGCTCATAATAAGGATTTAATAGGAGCTAATGGTTGGGATTCTTTAGAGCAGATATTTGAGGCATTCAATGAACTTTCCAACTATGTTGTGCTTAGGAATTTTGCTAATTTAGACCAGGAATTGAATAACCTCCATCCTGATATAGACCTATTAACAGACAACAAACGTCTACTTGTTGACATTTCAAACGGAAAACGAACTTCTAAGGACAAAAAAAGAGTACAACATTTGGTGCTGGTAAAAAACCAAAAGGTTTTTTTTGATTTTAGATATTTAGGGGACGATTATTATGATAATAAATGGGAGCAACACATACTGAATACTAGGGTAAAATATCAGAATCTTTATATTCCAAATACCATCAATCACTTTTATTCTATTATGTATCACGCTTTTATTCATAAACCAGATTTGATGGAAGATTATGTCTTTAAACTAATCGACTTATCCAAAAACGTTGATTTGATTTACGAAAATAAATCTTTCATCGAATTTGAAGTATTAAATGACCTTAATAGGTTTATGACGACCAACAACTACAAATATGTTGAACCAAGAGACCTCTCTGTGTATTTTAACACCAAAGTAATAGAAAGATTTGGGGACATTTGGCCATCAAAGGAACGGGCTTCAATAGAAAATATTTGGGTTCTTAAAAAATTAATCAAAAAGGCTTTATTGAAAATTGGTATTAAGCTCGGTAAATAGAATCAGCACGTTACGATTTATTTAATTCTTAGTAAGTATTGGAGTAATAATTTTAGAAATATTATTAAGCATCGATATTAATTGAATAAGTGTATTCTTTAAATATCATTGTTAAATAAGAGGTTTTTCTGAACCAAAGAATAAAAAATAATTCAAATCATATTTATGATAAGAAACTACGCAGGTTCAATAAAAAGAACTTTAAAAAACAGAAGTTATTATTCTAAAAAAAGAAAATATGTCCTTTCTTTTTTTAAAGAATTTGGATATAACAGGGTAAAACCATTTAACCTTGATAAATGGCATCATGATCTCGACTTGTTTACTGCTTTTGATAAACTCGGTGATGAAGTTTTTATAAAATTCACAAAACTGGAAAGACTTCTAAAGAATGAAAACCGTGCATACAAAATAATGCAACAAAATACAGTTCTTAAAAACCATATAATCGAACACAAAGAATATATAAAAAGTAAAGGCTTTAGGGCGTTGGTTCTAAAACTATCTAAAGGGATTGTTCTTAACGAAGATTGGATGGTAAATAACATAGAGAAACTGGGTGCTCTCATTAGGATTGTGGATGAGTTCAAGAATTTGTCGTTGGTGCATAGAGATTTAAAATTGGACAATTTCATATATGAAGATGGAAATATTAAAATATTTGATTTCTCCTTTATGATCGACAAAACCGAAAGAAGAAAACCGAAAGAAATTGATTTAAAAAGCCGAGAAAATATACTCAAACTGGTTAATTTGGGCATGTATTATAAACCAGAGCCTTTAAAATGGGACGATTACTATTCTTTGTACATAATTTTTAATAACTTATTAAAGAATAAGTCTTTGATATTATCGTTAGAGCAAAAAGATATATTATCCCGACACGCCGAAGAATGTAAAGGAAAAATAGACACCAATAGCTATACCATTCTTAAATAAGTGTCTAAGCTTAGAAGAAACACTTATTAACATATGAAAAATCACATAGTAATAGTATTAATCGTATTTGTTTTTATTAGTACTATGTTTTCCTATGGCCAATGTGAGCAGGTAGCAGCAATAATAGAACCCGGTTTCGAAATAAATGTTGATCCCCCTTTTTATAATAGTAATGAAGGGGCATGGCTTACAAACGATGGTCACATAATGGATCAGGAAAACCCTTATGAAGGTGACTATTCTTTTTGTTTCAGGAATGGGTCAGTTTCACAAACAATAGATCTCTTACCGTACACAGATTATATACTAAGTTTTTGGATTAAAGTACCTACTACATCCCGGTTTGGAGTGGGAGGAGGAATATACAAATCTTTGTCAAATGGACAACTAGAACGGATAGCTAGTGGAAGATGGACAGAAAGCAATGGTTGGGAACAGGTTTCTATACCTTTTTCCATTGGTTCAGATTATTTGGATTTAATACTTGATTTTTATAACGAAGATGGTTGTATAGATTCTTTTGAAATGTGTAGGGTGGATCCTTCCTATGCAAATTCAAACATTATACGCGTGCCGCAAGACTATAGTTTTATACAAGAAGCTGTGGATGCCGCCAATGACAATGACATCGTACTATTAGCACCAGGCGCATATAATATTACAGAATCTGTATTAGTAGATAAGCCCATAACTTTGACTTCTGAGTTTTTTATTTCTAAAGATGAGGCTGATGTTGATGCCACCATAATTACCAGTCCAACCAATTTAGACCCGCTTGTTCTGTTTACGGCAAGTGCGGCAGGTTCGAAAGTTTTAGGTATAACTTTCAAAGAAGCTCACAAGCAATTGACATTGGAATGTGAATATATGGAAGTAACCTATTGTAAATTTTATGATAACAGCAGTGACGCCCTTAGTATTGAGGGCGGCGGCGGTTATTTTGCCTATAATTATTTCGAGAATAATGGTGACGAAGCTATAGATGCGGATGATAGTTTGGATTGGACCGTTGAATACAACACCATCATTAACCCTAATGACGATGGGTTGGAAATTAGACTTCATAATAATGATAATTCGCCAAGGTTACATGTTATTCGCTACAATTATATATCTGGCGCAGATGAGGATGGTATTCAATTGATTGATATCGACGGTAATTCCGGAAGAGAATTTCAAATACACCATAATGTTATTCGCAATAGCGCCATGGTAGGTTTAGGGTGTACTATTAATGGCAATACGATTGAGAATTTTGAAGGATCTTATATGGTAGAAAAAGCCTTTGTATATAACAATGTATTTGACAACAATGACCATGGAATTACGGGCGCCAACAACATGTTGGTGTTCAATAATATAATATCAAATAGCGCAACCGTGGCACTTAAAAAGTTGGATAATAATTCCAGTACCGATTATAACTCCTTTTTTAATAATGGGAGTGATTTTATAAATGCTTCAACCGGACCTAATAATATTTCCGAGAATCCCCTGTTCAATGCGGATTATTCTTTGCAAGTGGATAGTCCATGTATTGATACTGGAATAAAAACCTATTCTAATAATGGGTTAAGTCAAACAGTAGCCGACAGTGATATAATAGAAGCATTACCAGATAGAGGAGCTATAGAATTTGAGGGCAGCTCAGTTCCTGATAATATTGCCCCAACGGTTTCCGCAGGTGAAAACCAAGTGGTATTAAGTCCAAACAACACCTTATTGTTGTCTGGGGATGTCTCTGATGATGGTTTGCCCCAGAGTGGGATATTAACAAATTTATGGACGTTGGAAGCTAGCCCAGAAGATGAAAATGTGATTTTTGCTGATGACACGAATGCGGTGACTATGGTCACCTTTAACAAACAAGGTGTTTATGAATTAAAACTGACGGCTAGTGATGGTGATGAAACCAGCAGTGATATCATCACCGTGTTTTTTGTAAATGATTACAATGATACCACAGTAGAATTAAGCGAAAGCACTTTTATTGAAGCCGAAGACTATAGGTATTTGATAGGAAGCGCTCAAGTTCTTTATTTTACTGGCGCAAGCGAGGATGAAATAGTAACTGCACCTCTTGGTAGCGGAACCTATGCCTATAGCGAATATCGATTGGTAACCTTCTCTGAAGGGACTTATTATGTTTGGATTAACGCTTCTGGATTGGACGATGGAAGCAATGTTTTAAATGGATCTTTTAATGAACTGGAAAATGAAATTTCTTTTGAGACCACTATAACAAATAGCTTTGGTGATGAAAGCTGGGTTATGATTGCCTTTGAGAATATTCCAGAAGGAGTTTACCCATTGCGTATTTCGGCAACGGAGGAGGGCGTAAGCTGGGATAGATTATTTGTTACCCAAGATGAAAATGAAAGCCCATTTGAAACAAACCCCGAAAACTTAAAGGTCTATCCTGTTCCTAACCAGGGACAATTTATTATAGCTTTAAAGAGCACGGCACCTACCAAAATAGAAGTATTTAACATACCGGGGCAATTAGTTTATACCACAGAAGTAAGCGATACCTTGTTTGCATCTTTGGATTTAGGAGTAGTCGGCAAAGGAGTTTATGTGATAAACATAGAGAACGATGAAGAAAGAATCACCAAGAAAATAATAATCAAATGATAAAGTCTATAAGGAGTATTGTATTTATCGCTATAATTATGTTGGCATCTTGTACAAACAATGATGATAATCCGCCCGAAATTATACCTGAAATAAAATCAATCAATGAGTTTATATCTGTCGAACCACAAATACAGAATACTGATTTTGTATTTCCTTTATCACATACCTTTCAAAAAATCATTGAGACTGGAGATGTACTTACGGCAGGCGGAACTTTACCACCAAGAAATGATTTTACAGGCTATGTTCCAATAGAAGGAAGTAGTATCAATGGTTATTTAAGCATTAATTCTGAAACTACCCCGGGAGGTGTTTCTGTTTTGGATATAAATCTTAATTCAACAACCCAATTATGGGAAGTTACTTATTCGGAGGCAGTAGATTTTTCAAATGTAGGGGGCACTATAAATAATTGTTCAGGTACCGTAACTCCATGGAACACGATTATATCCTGTGAAGAAAGGATACAATTGATTGATGATAACATGGATGGATACAATGATTTTGGTTGGGCTGTAGAGATTGACCCTGTAAATAAAAAGGTGATAGATAAAAGATGGGCTTTGGGTAATTTTGCACATGAAAATGCAGTGATTCATAATAATGAGCGAACCTTATATCAAGGTGCAGATTCAAATCCAGGATATTTATTTAGGTTTGTTGCTCATAATAATAAAGACCTTAGTTCTGGTGACCTATATGTTTATGTCGGGAGTAAAGAGGGGGCAGGTAATTGGGTACGGATAAATAATACTACTATTAAAGAAAGAAATACTACTATTGATCAGAGTGAAGTCGTTGGGGCAACAGTATTTAATGGAATAGAGGATGTTGAGATTGCCCCTGATGGGATGGTGTATTTTGCCGTAAAAGGGGAAGATACTGTTTATAGATTTCTAGATTCCGATCCAATAAATGGGCTCGATGTTAGTATGGAAACTTTTGTAGGGGATATGGAATACACAATAGCCCATGAAGGCGGTGAAACCAGCACACCATGGGGAACGGGGAATGATAATTTAGCATTTGACGGCGATGGAAATCTTTGGGTGCTGCAAGATGGATCTAATAATAATATATGGGTTGTTGAAAAAGGGCATACTCAAGATAATCCAAAAATAAAGCTATTCGGGATAGCACCACTTGGTGCAGAAGCTACAGGAATTACTTTCTCACCAGACTATAATTACCTCTTTATGTCTATTCAAGGAGCCGATGCCACTAATAATAGTTCTGAACAAATTGATGCAGCAGGAAATAGCACTAAATTTGATAATCATATATCATTGGTAATGGCACTGAACGAAAATTTAGGAAACTAAGAATGGTCAGATTATATTTGCTAAAATTGAGAAAAACAATTCGCCTTATCAATGATTGAGTTTAGCAAATGGTATTTATATGTTGATGATTGGTTATGATAATATTTTTCCTTTCAGTCGAATAGTCTATATTCTTTTATTAGGAATCCCATTTTAACATATTTATGATTATATCAACTGTTAGTTGAAACTAATATAAACCCGGTTTTATCATTTTAATATAGTAATTAAAAACTTTTAGAAAGAGCGATTGATATTCTATTACGAAATAAGAAAGATTCAAAATTTACTTAAAGAGTTCTTGGATAGCTATAAAATTAAAGGATTGACAATTTAATTATAACAACAAAATATTGTTTTTAAACGTACTCTTTTTAACTATTGGCCTTGGTGCATATGGGCTATTTTTTTATTCTTTTTTTAGTAAGGATAAGACATTATTCTTTATTTTTTGTGCTACGCTAATCATATTTCACGATTTCATCTTTATTCAATTAAGTTACGTGGTAACCGAGAATGTGGTTTTTATATTAAAGGCGTGGCAAGAATATCTTTTTTTATTTTTAATTCTCATTTTAATAGTTGAAAAAGGATCTTCTAATAAGAAAATGTTTTTCCTTCTACTCTTATTACTCTTTTTATCCTTTTACGGAATTGTAAGCTCAATAATAAATGGGTTTGGGATTCAAGATAGTATACTCGGATGGAGAATGTATCTTCTACCAATTCTTATACCCTGCCTTATATATTTAAACGGTGGTTTTAAGAATATAGATAATCAGATTTTTTATAAGTATCTGAAGGGACTGCTTTTCTTTATTATTATTTACGCTTTGTATCAAAACGCTATCTTTAAACATTATGATGGTCAGGATGTTATTTTTGCAACTGATAATTTTAGACAAAAAGGAGAATACGTTCTTCGAAAATCTCTTTGGTTTTATGAATATTTTGGGTCTGATCATATATTGCCTGGGTGGTTTAATTTGGTTAGGGATGGTAAGATAAGAGCAACAAGTATTTTTGTTAGCCCAATAATATTTGCGCAATTTTTAGGTGTATTAGGGTCTTTCTTTATGGCAAAATTTACCTATTCAAGAAAAAAGTTTTCTACAGCTATTTTAATAGTAATAACTTTATATGGTATTTACTTAACACAAGTGCGAGCAGGATTAATTTTCTACTTAATCACATTTATCATCATTTATTTCGATAAAAAGGTAAAACATGATAATTATTTAATTTTAGGCTTACCACTATTTCTTGTAGTCTTGACCTTTTTTTCATTGATGTTTTTTAAGGTTGGTGATGCATCAACTATTGGCAGACTTGGTCAATATGAAGAACTTTTTAGGTATTTTAAGATTTTTGGATTTGGATTTGGGTCTGGCAAGTCAATTATTGCTTACGATTCTTTGATAATCTCTGTTATATTTGGTTTAGGAATTTTTTCACTGATATATTTTAAGATTCATTTGATTGTCTTGAATGGAATTAGACAACTGAATATACAAGAGAAAAATCAAAAAACATACCTAGGTATTGGATTAATAAGTTGTTTTTCAGCCTATACTTATATTATATTTTTTCATTTTAGCCTAGGATCAGCACCAATTAAGTTTATATATTTTCTAACGTTTTATTATCTATTTCAAGAACATGAAGAAAGAAAAAATTAACTACTTAATTGGTATTGTTATTTATAAAGAAAAATTGACTTCTTCAAGTACTCTAATTTCGATGGTTGCAATTGCTGATTACTTAAATGATGTCAGGGCAAGAATTGTTATTTGGGATAATAGCCCAGAAATACAAAGTGATATAGAGCTAAAAAATCTTAAAAAATTTAATAATATAATTTACAAACATACGCCAGAGAATTTATCATTAGCAAAGGTTTACAATTCTATATATAGCAATAATATAAAATTTGACCTACTTTTTTTATTTGATCAAGATAGTCATATTGATTTAAATTATTTCTCTAAGATAATAGAGGCTAAAGTTAAAAATCCTAATGTAAATCTGTTTTTGCCAATAATTAAGTCCAAAGACCTTATTGTTAGCCCTGCTAATAGGTATTATGTCGTGGGTAGATATTGGAAAAAGGAGAAAACAGGATTGGTTAACGCACATGAAAAATTGGCAATTACGAGCGGAATGGCTATTTCTGAAGAATATTTAGTTGGAAATCATCCTTGTTTTAATGAAGACCTAAATCTTTATGGGATAGATACAGATTTTATGATTCAATATGAAAAGCAGAATAAATATTTTTTTGTAGTTGATTATGTGATGGAACATCATTTATCATTTTTTGAACACGAAAGTATTGAGAAAAAGTACTTAAGGTTCAAGGACCATAAAGAATCCATATTAAAAATCTTTAAAAAAGAATCTAGGCTTCAATATTTTTTAGCCAGAATTATGCTTTTTACTTCGGGAATTAAATTAGTTGTAAAACATAAAGACCTAATTTTTTTAAAATAAAGGATATGATAAGAAATCTGATATCCAAGATGTTTTTTGTAGTAAAGAAAAAGGAATTCAAACTTGACAAGAACATACCAATAAGTTATTTAATAATTTTAATTTTCGAAAAAACAATAATGCTTCTCAGAGGCTATACTTATTTGAATTTATCTGAACGAGGGACATTCTTTTTCGTAGGAAAAAACACTAAAATAAAATGTTCTTCAAAAATTAGGATTGGAAATGGAGTGGTAATAGATAGAAATTGTTACATAGATGCTCTATCCACTAAAGGTATTAATTTAAAGGAGAATACATCCATAGGAATGAATACTACAATAATTTGTTCTGGTACATATAAAAGTATTGGGAAAGGTATAGACGTAGGGTATGGAGTGGGATTGGGGACACACGGTTTTTTTGGATGCGCTGGAGGAATTGATATTGGAAACAATACTATACTCGGAAATTATGTTAGCATGCATTCTGAAAATCATAATTTTTCAGATAGTGAAGTATTGATTAAGGAGCAAGGCGTCAATAGAAAGGGAATTGAGATTGGAGATAATTGTTGGATAGGGTCAAAATCTACTATCCTTGATGGCGTAATAATTGAAGATGGAGTAATAATTGCGGCTGGGGCAGTTGTTAAAGAAGGGATTTATATTAAGAACGGTATATATGGTGGAGTGCCGGCTAAGCTTCTTAAAAATAGGTATAATGATTAAAGTTTTAATGTTAAGTAGATCTACGTTATATACTGCTCCTGGAGGGGATACAATACAGATTGTAGAAACAGCAAATCACTTAATTAAGCTTAATGTAAAAGTTGATATTAAGCTTACCAACGATAAAACGATAGAATATGGTGACTATAATTTGATTCATTTTTTCAATATAATAAGGCCAAATGATATTTTAGGACATATTAGGAAAAGTAATATACCATTTGTGATTTCCACTATTTTTGTTGATTACAGTGAGTATGAGAAGAAACTAAGAAAAGGTGCACTGGGATTTTTGGGCAAATTTTTATCTGCGGATTTTGTTGAGTATTTTAAGGTTATTGCGCGCTATTTAAAAAATGGTGAAAAAATTGGGGATTTCAGTTATTTGATTTTAGGTCATAAAAGAAGTATTCAGAAAATATTAAAAAAAGCATGTTGTTTATTGCCAAATTCTGAAAGCGAATATAAAAGATTGTATGCTATCTATAATGTTAAAAACCAATATATTGTAATACCTAATGCACTAAATATTGAAACATTTAAAAACACATTAACTAGCTCGCAAAAAAGAAATGGCGTTATTTGTGTTGCACGGATTGAAGGGTTAAAAAATCAACTGAATTTAATTAAAGCAATTAATGAAACTAATTATTCTCTAACAATTATAGGAAACCCCTCTCCGAACAGTATTGGTTATTATGAGCAATGTATGAACGAGGCAAGTAAGAATGTAGATTTTATTTCTCACTTAACTCAAGAAGAATTAAATGAATATTATAATAAGGCTAAAGTTCATATTTTGCCAAGTTGGTTTGAAACAACCGGGCTTTCTTCTTTAGAGGCTGGATATCTTGGATGTAATATTGTGGTTACGGACAAAGGGGATGTAAAAGAATATTTTAAAGATTTCGCTACATATTGTGACCCTTTTGATATACAGTCTATAAGGAAAGCAATCATAGTTGCATATGAGAAAGAAAACAGTCCTGATTTAAAGGAATATATCCTCAATAATTATACTTGGGATATTACCGCAAAAAAAACTAAAGAAGCTTATTTGGGTGTTTTAAATAGGAATTAATAGAATGAAAGAGACGTTGACCTTAAAGAACCTTTTATTCTATTCAATTTGCTTAGTGGCTATAACACTTCCTCTAAGCATGAAAATAAATACGCTTTCAATAATTTTATCATTGCTTATTGTTTTAATTGATATAATTAAAGAAAAGAATGCCAGACTGATGATTCCTGGCAAATATGAGCTTTTATTTATAGGGTATTATTTGATGATTTTATTTACTATTATTTATACTGAGAATATAGGAGAAGCATTAAAGAAATTAGAATATAATTCCAGCTTTATTGTTTTGCCCGTTTTTTATTATAGAATAAGACAACTCAAATTAAAGGAGTATGAAATAATTCAAAAGTTGTATGTTGTAAGTTTATTATTAACTTCAATAGCATTAGTTGTTATTGCCAGTTTTAAATATCTGAATGGTGATAATTCCAATGTTTTTTTCTATCATTCCCTTACATCCCCACTCGGATTTCATGCTATTTTTTTTTCTATGTATGTTGTTCTAGGGTTAATACTTGTAGCATTTAATAATGAAAAGACAAGAATTAAAGGCAAGGCTTATATTATAATCTTCTTTTGTTTTATTTTGATTCTTTTATCTTCGAAAAGCATTATTATCTTTACTTTTCTTTATTTTTCAGTATGGCTTTTTTTAAGTAAAGGCATCAAAAGAAAGAAGGTCATATTGTTAATGATAATCTCATGTTTCCTTTTGTTAACATTAGGAAACGGCTTTTTTAAAGATAGATTTATCCAGATTTTCAATATCGAGGCCTTAAATATTTTAAAGGAGGATTCGATGACAGAATTTGACCAAGTAAATGGTCTTACTTTGAGGCTCATGTTTTCAAAATATGCGATTATTGAAACGATTAAAAATCCATTTGATATTTTATTTGGTCAAGGTTTTGGTGATAAACAATTGTTTCTGGATTCTGTTTATGAAAAGCATAATATGGCCATAACTATTGATGGAAAAAAAATAGGCTACTACGGTTACAATCTACATAACCAGTATATCGAAACATTTGTATGTGCAGGATTATTGGGTATTACTTATTTGGTATTTTTGCTTATTGTATTAACTAAGAAATTCAGCTCAAATAAAATGGCCTTTAGTTTCGGCTTATTGATTGTTTGGAGTTTTCTGTTTGAGTCCGTTATTATGGTCAATAAGGGAATTGTTTTTTTTGTTTTTTGGAGCTTAATTTTTATAAATATTGATTTGAATGAAGATAGCGATACTAGGAACACGCGGAATACCTAATAACCACGGAGGATTTGAACAATTTGCGGAATTTTTGTCTGTTTATTTGGTTGAAAAAGGGCATGATGTATACGTATATAATTCACATATACATCCTTATCAAGATAGTACCTGGAATAGTGTAAATATTATACACTGTTTTGATTTAGAGAATAAGATTGGTACTACAGGTCAATTTATTTATGATTTAAATTGTATTTGGGATAGTAGAAATCGTAATTATGATGTTTTACTGCAACTTGGTTATACCAGTAGTTCCATTTGGTATAAACTACTACCAAAAAATAGTGTTATTATTACAAATATGGATGGTTTGGAATGGAAAAGAACTAAATATAATTTAGTTGTAAGAAAATTTTTAAAAATCGCCGAAAGGTTAGCTGTAATTTCTAGTGATTTTTTAATCTCAGATTCTATTGCAATTAAATCCTATATTCAAGAAAAATATGAAAGAGACTCAGAATTTATTGCCTATGGTGCAAATTTGTTTTCTAACCCTACTATTCAAATTCTAAATAAATACAACATAGAGCCTAGTAAATATAATATGTTGATTGCTCGTCTTGAACCAGAAAATAATATTGAAACTATTCTTGATGGTGTTATGACCGGTGATAATAAGTTACCATTTTTAGTTATTGGCAAGCATGAAACGAAATTTGGTGAGTATCTTAAAAATAAGTATGCTGAAGATAAAAGAATCAAGTTTTTAGGAGGTATTTATAATAATGAGCACCTAGATAATCTTAGATATTATTCAAATCTGTATTTTCATGGACATTCAGTAGGTGGAACAAACCCATCGCTTTTAGAAGCGATGGCTTGCGGCAGTTTAATTATTGCGCATGATAATCTTTTTAATAAAAGTATATTGATTAATGATGCATTCTACTTTTTAAATAGTGAGGATGTTAAATGTCATTTATCTAAATCTAAAGATAAATTTCAAGATAAGATACAGAACAATATTAAAAAGATTGAATTAGAATTTAGCTGGCCAATTATTAATGGAAAATATGAAGATTATATGCTTAATTTGTGTAATAACGCGAAGAATTAGAATGAATTTTATAGTTATTTGTTAATTGGATAATAGGGTAAAGATTAAATCAATGTTCTTCAAACAAGGTAGATATTCTGGCTTTTTAACGCCCATTTCTTATGGGTTGGATTTATTGACTATAAATTTGTTTACCACTTTTCTGCCTATTAATTTTCAAAATCTATATTTATTTCATTTTTATATTTCAATAACGTGGATTATCCTTTCATTCAAAAATGAATTTTATGTAATTCACCGGTATTCTAAGGCTGTAGTTCTACTTAGAAAATTATTCACGCAATTCGTTTTCTTTTTTTTAATCCTCTATGCTTATATCGGGTTTTTTAAACAACCGTTAATGAGTAGATTGGCCTTAGGCCAGTATTTTATTTTAGTTTTTATTGGTATAAGTTTTCTGAAGTTGTTAAACTTCTTTCTTCTCAATAAGTACAGAGAGCGAATAAAAGGGAATATTAGAAATGTTGTTGTAATAGGTAAAAGTAAAAAGGCAAACCAACTTATAGAAGTTTTTAATACGAGACGTGAATTTGGGTATCATTTTTCATCACAATTTTCTCCGAGAGATAAAGATTTTGAGCTGTTAAATTGTTTTAGATATATTGTTAATAATAATATCGATGAAATATACTGTTCTGTTTCAGAATTAAAAAACGATGAACTTTCGGCATTTATTAATTTTGCAGATAATAATTTAAAAACACTAAAATTTTTGCCAGATAATAAAAATATTTTTTCTAAAAAACTCAAGTTTGAATACTATGACTATCTGCCAATATTATCTTTACGAGATATACCATTGCATAATTCTCTCAATGCTATTTTAAAACGATTGTTTGATATTGTGTTTTCACTTTTTGTTATTTTCGGCATACTTATTTGGTTTGGTCCGTTATTAGCATTATTAATAGCACTAGAATCAAGGGGTCCAGTGTTTTTTATTCAAAAACGAACGGGATTTGATAACGATGAATTTCAATGTTTTAAATTTCGCTCTATGGCAATGAACGATTCCTCTGATCATCAGCAAGCAGGTAAAAATGATATGAGGGTAACTAAAATTGGTCGATTTATTCGAAAAACTAGTATTGATGAATTGCCACAATTTTATAATGTACTGTTTGGTAATATGTCAGTAGTCGGCCCCCGACCACATATGTTAAAGCATACTGACGAATACGCAAGTCGTGTAGATAAATATATGCTTCGCCATTTTGTTAAACCAGGAATTACAGGTCTAGCACAAATTAGAGGTTATCGGGGTGAGATTGAAAAGGAAAGCGACATTCAGAATAGAATTAAGTTTGATATATTTTATGTTGAAAATTGGTCTTTTTTCTTAGACCTTAAGATAATTGTTCAAACTGTTGTTAATGCTTTTAAAGGTGAGGAAAAGGCTTATTAATTATATATGAAGAAAATTTTAATAACAGGTGCTGCAGGCTTTTTAGGATCACACTTATGTGATCGTTTTATCGCAGAAGGTTTCTATGTAATAGCAATGGATAATTTAATTACGGGTGATTTAAATAACATTTCTCATTTATTTCCTTTAGAAAATTTCGAATTTCACCATCATGATGTAACAAAGTTTGTTCATGTTTCCGGGGAATTGGATTATATTCTTCATTTCGCTTCTCCTGCAAGTCCTATTGATTATTTAAAAATTCCAATCAAAACGTTGAAAGTCGGATCAGTTGGTACACTTAATTTATTGGGATTGGCCAAAGAAAAAAATGCTAGAATTTTGGTTGCTTCTACATCTGAAATTTACGGTGATCCTCTAGTACATCCACAAAACGAAGAGTATAATGGTAACGTAAGTCCTATTGGCCCTCGTGGTGTGTATGATGAAGCTAAACGCTTTATGGAGTCTATTACCATGGCTTATCATAGGCATCATGGCCTTGATACTCGTATTGTGCGTATATTTAATACCTACGGTTCCAGAATGCGTTTAAATGATGGTCGAGTGGTTCCAGCATTTATGGGTCAGGCCTTAAGAGGTGAAGATTTAACAGTGTTTGGCGATGGTTCTCAAAGTAGGTCTTTTTGCTATATTGACGATCAAGTTGAAGGAATATACCGACTATTATTTAGTAATTATACAAACCCTGTAAATATTGGAAATCCTCATGAAACGACTATAAAGGAATTCGCTGAAGAGATTATCGCTCTCACAGGTACAAAACAGAAGGTTATTTATAAACCGTTACCAGAAGATGATCCTATGCAACGCCAGCCAGATATAACTAAAGCTAAGGAAATTTTAGGCTGGGAGCCAAAAGTGGAAAGGTCTGAAGGTTTAAAAATCGTATACGATTATTTTAAATCCTTGTCTTCAGAAGACCTACAGAAAAAAGAACATAGAGATTTTTCTAGTAAGTAATATTATTTAATGCATAATTTATTTTTGTCAAAACTATCAACATGAACATTTTAATTCTTGGATCGGGCGGTCGTGAACATACTTTTGCCTGGAAATTATCTCAAAGTAATAAACTCTCAAAGCTTTTCGTGGCTCCTGGAAATGCTGGTACGGCAGAAATTGCTATAAATATACCAATTGGTGTAAATGATTTTAACGCAATTAAGAAGCTTGTTTTAAAGGAAAGTATTGAGTTGGTTTTTGTTGGGCCAGAAGATCCCTTGGTAAATGGAATTCATGATTTTTTTCTTGGTGATGATGAATTAAAGAATATTGCGGTAATAGGTCCTGAGAAATTAGCCGCTACCCTCGAGGGAAGTAAGGAATTTGCAAAGGAGTTTATGATGAGACATCAGATACCTACTGCTCAGTATAAAAGTTTTACATCAGAAACAGTTGAAAATGGTTTTCTATTTTTAGAAGAGCTAAATCCTCCATACGTATTAAAGGCCGATGGTTTAGCTGCTGGTAAAGGCGTAGTTATTCTTAATGATTTGAATGACGCTAAGATAGAATTAAGGGCAATGCTTGTAGATAAGAAGTTTGGTTCAGCTAGTTCTACTGTGGTTATTGAAGAGTTTTTGGATGGAATTGAATTGAGTGTTTTTGTTTTAACTGATGGAAATAGCTATAAAGTTTTACCAACAGCAAAAGATTACAAAAGAATAGGAGAAGGAGATACTGGACTCAACACGGGTGGTATGGGAGCTATTTCCCCTGTCCCTTTCGCCAGTAAAGACTTTATGAACAAGATTGAGCAAAGAATTGTAAAACCTACCGTAGAGGGCCTTAAAAAGGATAAAATGCCTTATAAAGGTTTTATTTTTATTGGTCTAATTAAAGTTGGAGATGACCCAAAGGTGATTGAATACAATGTAAGAATGGGTGATCCAGAAACAGAAGTTGTTTTGCCAAGGATTAAGAATGACTTGGTGGAGCTGTTACAAGCGGTGGCCAATGAAAAATTGTCTAGTATCGATTTACAATTAGATGACCGTACCGCTTCTACGGTAATGACAGTTTCAGGAGGGTATCCTGGGGCTTATGAGAAAGGCAAAGAAATAAAAGGAATAGAATTAATAAAAGATTCTTTGGTCTTTCACGCCGGAACTACAATAAAGGATGGTAAAGTAGTTACAAATGGAGGTAGAGTCATGGCAATAACGTCGTTTGGACCAGATTTTAAATCTGCTTTATCCAAATCATATGAAAATGTGGAGAAGCTATCATTTGAAGGAATGAACTATAGAAAAGATTTAGGCTTTGATTTATAAAAACCTTGTAAATCTTATCGGATTTTTAAAATAAATCCGATAAGATTTTAGTTTTGAATTTATAAGTAAGAGTGAGAAGTACTTGATGTATCTTCTTCACCACTATCATTATATTTCTTTAATTGAAGCATCCAGTAAATAAAAGCTGCTGCACCAATCAACATAAACATCCAGTTAAGAATATTGGCAATAGCCCAACTTTCTGCAAATCTAAATGGATCCATTGTGTATTTAAATATCACATTTACAAAAAAATCCGCAATACCTTCAAAAAATGATTTCATCTTATTACTATATTTACTGACAAAAATATAAAAAGCTTAGATGATTTCAAGCATTTTTGAGAAAACAAAACCGGTCAATTTCATTATTCTCCTTGTTTTTTTGTTTCTTTTTTACTGGTCCGTCCAGTTCTACCTTTTTGACTACACGTTTACTGACATTAAAATGGTGCCCTCTATTGTGGTACTAACCATTCTCTTGTTCAGTGTTTTTGTAGTAGATTTTGTAGTGAAAAGAAATAAATTGACAAGTACAAATTCCTTTGCAATCCTCTTCTTTACGTTGCTTTTTGTAGTTTTTCCTGAAACCTTGGGGGACAGTAATGCTGTATTTACGAGTTTTTTTCTACTGCTTGCGATGAGGCGATTATTAAGTATTAAATCTCTAAAAAATATTAAACTTAAAATTTTTGATGCAGGTCTGTGGATATGTATATCCAGTGTTTTTTACGAATGGGCTATACTCTATCTTTTGTTAGTTTTCGCTGCAATTTATATTTATGACCCTAAAAACATAAGAAATTGGTTAGTGCTACTTTCTGTAGGTTTTTGCTTTTTTATGATTTTGTATAGTGTTTTGGTTATAATGAATGAAACTTCTTTCATAAAAACCCACTATGCTTTTGTTATAAACTACGATGCAATTTTTCCGATTAAATGGTGGTCAAGTCTTAAGTTCTCCATATATGCACTTTTAAATATGGCGCTGGCTTTCTCAACATTTATACACTTAGGTAAGTCTGGTATGGGCAAGGTAATTATTATGCGATTAATTGCACTTTCATTTATAATTGGCTTAGTAGTGAATGTTTTAGTTACATCAGAAAATACGAATGCTGTTATGATTACCTTTTTTCCTTCAGTTATATTTATTGTTAACTATCTTGAATCCATTAAAAAACCTAAATTTTTAGAACTAATTCTTATTTCTAGTATTGTGGTGCCCATTTTAGTATTTGTAACTAAATTATAGTTTATAACTTTAAACTATATATTTGTAAAAAAGCCAATATGTTTAGCGAATTAGCATTTTCTATTTTTAATAATTGTATTGAAAAGTATCATATAAAAGACGATGTATATCAGAGTTTTGATAATCCATATTCGAAAGATGAAATAGAACATCTTCTCTACCGAAAGAATTGGATTGATACCGTTCAATGGCATTATGAAGATATTATTCGAAACCCTGAAATTAACCCAAAAGACGCACTTGTATTAAAACGTAAAATTGACGCAAGTAACCAAGATAGAACTGATTTAGTTGAGTTTATAGATAGCTACTTTTTAAATAAATACCAATCGGTAGAAGTTAACTCAACGGCAACGATAAACACAGAAAGTCCTGCTTGGGCTATTGACCGTTTGTCTATTTTGGCATTAAAAATATATCATATGAACGAGGAAGCCCATCGTTCAGATGCCTCTAAAGAACATAAAGAAAAGTGCCAAATAAAATTGAATATACTTTTGGAACAAAAAATGGATCTCTCTTTAGCAATAAACCAGTTATTGGCCGATATTGAGAATGGTAACAAGTATATGAAAGTATACAAGCAAATGAAAATGTATAACGATGAGGAACTAAACCCCATCTTACGTGGTAAGTAATAGTCCAAAGCATATTTTGGTTATACGGCTCTCGGCTATGGGTGATGTAGCAATGACTGTTCCTGTTATTTTGGGGGTCTGTAAAAAGTACCCCACTGTTAAGATCACTATTCTAACCAAGCCTTTTATGGCGCCTATTTTTTCTGATATTCCGAATGTTTCGGTTTTTAATGCCGACGTAAAAGGAAAACATAAGGGTGTTTTAGGTCTTTGGAGGTTATATCAGGAGTTATTAAATCTTCGGATAGATATAGTTGCCGATTTACACCATGTATTGCGTAGCACCATTTTAAAACAGTTTTTCAGATTTAAATCGATTCCTTTTGTTCAACTGGATAAAGGGAGGCAAGAAAAAAAGAATTTAATCAGTCCTAGAACATTAAAATTTGTGCCGCTAAAAACTACGTTCAAACGTTATTCGGAAGTGTTTGAAAAGCTTGGTTATCCCATTTCATTTGAAGAAATGGATGTTTTGTCTCAAAAACCAATTCCAAAACAATGTGCTCTTTTTATTGATAAAGGAGAACAGATACTTATCGGAATCGCACCATTTGCAGCGTTTAAAGGTAAAATGTATCCGTTAGAATTAATGATAGAAGTGGTTAATCAATTAAATAATACTAATAAGTATAGAATTATTTTGTTTGGCGGCGGACAAAAGGAGATTGATATCCTTAATACTTGGGAAAGGCAGTTCGAAAATGTATTTAATGCTGCCGGCAAATTCTCATTTTCCGATGAACTAAGCTTAATTTCGAACGTAAAATTAATGTTGGCTATGGATAGCGGAAATGCTCACTTAGCCGCTATGTTCGGCGTACTGACTATCACGCTCTGGGGAGTAACTCATCCATATGCAGGGTTTAGTCCTTATAATCAACCTGAAGGTAATTGCTTATTGTCAGATAGAGATGAATATCCATTGATACCAACATCTATATACGGAAATAAGTACCCAGATGGATATGATAAGGTTATGCAAACAATAAAGCCAGATACTGTTATAAAGAAGATAACGGATGTTTTAAAGACCTCTGTTTAATTCGGTATTTATTACGAAAGAACAGCTTTTGCCTCTATACTTTTAAAGTACATTCGTAATTGCGTCATAAACCTATATTTTTTTGCACTTGGTGAAGAGCCTGTCATTAAAGTTCTAATTCCAAAATAAGAACTCATTAAAAAAGTAGCTACGGCTTCACAATCTACATGACGGTCTAAATGGCCATTAAACTTTCCTTTTTGTAACGTAGATATTAGATTAACTTCCCAAACAGTTACAATTTCATTTAGGTGATGCATAATGACCTCATTCTTACCATTAAATTCAGTAAGAAAATTACTTAGAATACAACCAAAATCCATTTCATTATGAACGGCAGTTTCCATGGCTTCATCAAAGCATTCTGTTATTAAATTTAAAGGGTTTTCATGCCCTTCAATAGGCTCTATTAAACTACTATACATCTTACGAGCAAGTAAGTTTTGAATTATCTGAACAAAAAAATCCTCTTTCGATTCAAAGTGATAATAAAATGCACCTTTTGAAAGTTCTAATTTTTTGAGAATATCATCAACACTGGTATTATAATATCCTTGTGAATAGAATACTTCCAGTCCTGTTGCTTGCATACGTTGCATGGTAGCCATGCGTTTTAGACTCTTGTTCATAATATTAAGATTTGTATAAATCCGACCAGTTGGTCTATATAAAGAACCATCATATTATAAAAAGCTTTAGTATTTTTAGATGAAGTTGTTCTAATTTTCGGTGAACGTTGAATTTATCGTTCAATAACCTCTATTATAAATGGACTTACAAACCACACGGTCTGTTTAAATGTTCATGAAGTAAGTTTTATTACCAAGGGAACTATCAATAATTAAAAATAAAACCGTTCAATACTTTGCGTTGAACGGTTAATTTAAAAGTCTCTTATAAAACTCAATAGCCACCAGAATTATTATAAAGTACTGGAAGCTTAAAATTGTATATACTATGCTACCGTTCCTTGACAGCTACTACCCGCGCCTGCCGTACAACCATAACAATGCTGTGATATAATGATGTTTCTATCGTTCAATAAATCTTCGTTGTAGTCTTTAATATGTTTAACCTTGCTGGCAACTTTTAAATCTAGCATTTGATTAAAGTCGCAATCATATAGCCAGCCGTCCCAACTAATTGAAATGGTATTGGTACACATTATATTTTCTACTGCTGCCGGATTGTAAGCTTCAACTAAAGCATACATATAATCTTCATAGTTTTCTGATGCTATCAAATAATCTAAGAAACGAGCTATAGGTAAGTTTGTAATAGCGAATAGGCTATGAAACTGAATGTCAAAATCTTCTTTGAGCGCTTTTTTGAAATCCTTCTCCATTGCTACTTGATCTCCTGGTAAATATGCTCCTGAAGGATTATAAACCAAATCTAATCTCAAGCTACTGCCAGGTAAGCCATACCCTCGTTCATTGAGTTCTTGTAACGCCTTAATGGACTTATCAAAAACCCCATCACCTCGTTGCTTATCTGTCTTTCCTCTTGTATAATGTGGCATAGAAGAAATTACATGTACATTGTGTTTCTTGAAGAAATCTGGTAAATCGTAATATTTTTTGTTTGCACGGATGATGGTAAGGTTAGAACGTACGATAAAATCCTTAATTCCCGCATTTGCAGCTTCTTCGACAAACCATCTAAAATCAGGATTCATTTCTGGTGCACCACCGGTTAAATCCAAGGTGTGGGCTCCTGTATTTTTAATGACTTCCAAACACTGTATCATGGTCTCGCGAGTCATTATTTCTTTACGATCCGGGCCAGCATCTACATGACAATGCTCACATACTTGGTTACACATGTATCCCACATTGATTTGAAGAATTTCCAGCTTTTTTGGGCGAAGTGGAAAGTGGCCTATCTGCGCAATCTTATCCTTAAAATAAGGAAGCTCTCCATCGGCGAAAATCCCTCCGTTCAATATTTCTAATTGCTTGTTGGAAACCGCTAAATCGTTCCCTTTCGCTTTTAATGATTTTGTAGCCATATTTTTGTTGTTCGTTGTTCGTTGTTCGTTGTTGGCAATAATTAAAACACCTCTAATTTAAACTTCACAACATTTAATCTTTTATTTTTCTATTCCTCGTAAAAACTCTGTCAAGTATTGATTTCATTGCAGTGATTATTAAGGAAGGTTATTACGAACAACCATCCACGAACAACCAACAACGAAATCTACATTGATAACTTATCGTATTTATTCATCATCTGTACGCCATGGACCAAGGTTGCTCCACTTTCGATAGCAGCACCAACATGAACAGCTTCCATCATTTCTTCTTTAGTTATTCCCTTCTGAAGTCCGTCTTTGGTATAGGCGTCTATACAATATGGACATTTTACTACATGTGAAACAGCTAAGGCTATTAATGACTTCTCCCTTGCACTTAGTGCGCCTTCTTCGAAAACCTTACCATAATAATCAAAAAATTTTGTTCCAAGCTCTTCGCTCCATTCTGTAATTTTTCCAAATTTTCTTAAATCTGCTGGGTCATAATACGTATTTGCCATCTTTTTTTGAGTTTTAGGTTGTATTGAATTTTGTTGTTCTTGATTAAAATAAATCGGAATGCCCTGTCCCATTTTTTCTATTTCGGGAAGTATTTCCATATTATCCCAAATACCAGAAGTAAGCGTGTCACCGTAGGCTTCAGGTAAATGATTATTGTACATTGATTTTTGTGCTTTTTCAGCATCATATTCAAATGATTGATGTGTGTAGGTTACCTCTCCATCAATAATATCTAAAAGCATATACCAAACTCTAGCTGTACCATCATTGCCTGGCATACCAATGACACCAGGGTTCAGCCATAATTTATCTTTTATAGATTGATGAAAAGGTAGACCACAGTGACCCGCAATAATGATATCGCTATTAGTCTCTTCAAAACAGCGTTCTTTACTTTCAGTGGCATTTGATTTAAATACGAATTCAGACGTATTACCGTAGTTACCATGAACTACAGTTACTTTTTTGTTACCATAGTCGAAACTGATATACTCAGGTATTTTCTTCATCCAGTCTAAAGACTGTTGGGATAGATGACCTTTAGTGTACGGAAACCACATTTTTGAAAAATTATCACAGCGGCTTCCACTCTTAAAATCGCAACCACAATCTTCACTATCATTTGCCAATTGTAACTCAACATTACCGGCAATGCTCAGTGCACCCCATTTTTGAAAGAGTTGAACCGTTTCTTCTGGTTGGGCACAATAGCCTGTAATATCGCCAGTGCAAATACAATTCTCTGCAGTAACACCTTCTTCATCAGCGATAGAAATCAATTTTTCTAACGCCTGTAAATTGCTATACACCCCGCCGAAAAGCAACAACTTTCCGCTTTTAGTGCCAATATGTGTTATTTCTTTATCCATGTTGGTATTATATATACAAGTAGGCAACAAATAATGCCCCAAAAATTAATCCAAAGTAAATCGGCATACTTTCCAGTCGTAAAAATAAGTGCTTGCGGAAACCAATTGAAAATCAAAAGAAAACCAAAGAATATTCCACTAAACACACTTAGATGAAAACTTATTTTAGGCGCTTTCCCTCTCCAAAAAAGAAAAACAGGGGTCAAGCCAATAACCATAGTGCCACTAATAGTTGTGGCCGACAATATTTCTGCATTTAAAAACACTGGGATAGTACCTAAAATTGCAATAAGTACCATAGACCACCTACCAAACTTAAGAGACGTTCCGAATTTTAAATCAATCGCCACTAGTTTTGAAAAGGACGAAAAGGTAGAATCTAGAGTAGATGCGGCTGAGGTTATCATTATGAAATTGATAACCAATAAAATTACAACACCGAATGCTTTACCCACTTCTACGGCAGCTTGACCTTGCATGCCTTGCGATTGCGCATAAACACCAATGACGCTAAACAGGATAATACATAATGCTCCTAGAATACTAGCCCATAGAAAACTTTTCAATGTTACTTTCGGACTGCTGATAAATCCGCGATCAGTTAAAACCGGATCATGAAATGGATAACTGAAGGATTGTAATAAGGCTGCAAACAATAAATTTAATCCCGTTTCGAACGACCATACTCCAGAATTAGCTACTTCTGTAACAGTTGTTGATGTTGTCTTTCCGAAAATAGTGAACAATATTACCGCCAAAAGAATAGAGAAAAGCCCCATTTGGATAACATCGGTAAAAATAGAACTACTCATACCTCCTTTTAATACATAAGCAAGGGTCAGCCCTGTAAACACTAAAATGGACCAATAATATGACGATGTGCCGGCAGGACCAAAATAAGAACCAATGACCATAGTGTTACTCCATACTTCATTAAATAAACGAATGGCAATCAAAATAGAAAATACGGTGACAGCAGATTTTCCGAATTTACTGGATAGAAAATGGTGTATGCTTGTGTACTTTCCTTGTAATCGCATTCTGTATATTACTAAACCAGCTACTGCGAAGGATAGGTAATACCCAGCATATGCAACCCCACCAACAATACCAAAGTCTAAACCTAAATTAGCGGCGTTCGTAATGCTCTTGGCAAATATCCATGAAATGATCAAACTGCCCATCAGCATAAACGCATTGGGTACTTTCTTTTTTTGAACTGCCTTAAAAAACTGATTCGTGTCTTTTGCCAATGGGGAAAGTAAGAACAGCACCAGACTTGATGCTATAATTAAACTCCATTGCCAAATTTTTACTTCAGTCATTGATTATTTTATTTTTCTCGTTACTCCTAACTTATTCATCCCACCAAACCGGCACATTAATACTATTGCCACCTGTTTTATTTGCCGCAGCTGCGTAATTTACACTGTTCAACGCCTCTTCTTCCGCCGGATAAGGCATACGAATGGGAATTAAATTGTCATTTAAACTAGCAGAGATTGTTTTCAGTTGTGGAAAGCCGGTTCTTCTATATTCTATCCAACCATCATAACCATTAATCGTATTGGCAATCCATTTTTGAGTAATAATATTTTCTAATGGATTACCGTTGGCTAAAGCTCCTTCAGTATTTAAATAATCCGCAGGTAATTCTACTTGCCAATAAGCGAATGCCTGGGTTACTCCGGTGTTATATAATAGTTCAGTATCTGCTGTGATAAGGCCTTTTTGAGCTGCTTCAGCTAATAATAAATGAGTTTCCATGCTGGTCATGAAATTAGCATCTAAAAGTCCCGTATTTTCTCTGAAAATGGTGCCGAGCAATGAATAATCTGCCAAAGAAACTCCTGCAGATGCATCTATACCATTTAATAGCCCATTGAATTCTTCTTCTGTACTATTGCCAAAAGGGCGGTAAAGTCTACCCATACGTGGGTCATTTAACCCTGTTAGTATTTCATCCATCGTTTCAGACAACACATAATTATTAAAATCTCCTATTCGAAGTCTGGCAAGCCTAAAATTATTGGGTTCACCATCCGTGAAATTGAAAATGGCATTTTCCGAATTTTCATTTATAAAATTTCCTTCGGATACAATAGCCTGTAATTGGGCAGTAACATCGACTTTTGCTGAAATACGCAAGAGATATTTTATTGTCAGTGAATTTGCAAAACGTATCCATCCCGCTAAATCACCATTAAATAAAATGTCACCTTCTAAAGAAATAGTGCCAGAGTAACTTTCCATTGCGGCAATTCCTTGGTCAAGATTATCTAGTATTCCACCAGCATCCATATAAATAGATTCTTGTGTGTTATAAACAGGTGTTACGGTAACAACATCTCCTTTAAAGGCTTCTGAATAGGGTACATCTCCGAATAAATCTGTTAGTCCAGCAGCCATATAGGCTTTCATAATTAATGCAGGACCTTCATACACCGTAAATGCCGGATTCTCTTGAGAGAGATTCAATATAATTTCATTGTCCCGAAGGTTTTGATAGAATATAGGCCATGGATTACCGCCCAATTGTGGAGATTTTAAGTTATGTCTATCGAATAGGTTAAAATCTAGCGCGGTGCTGTATTGACCTAATAAATTCCCGGCAGTAAAACCTTCGTACGACATTTGCTCACCATAATCGTAAATGACCTGTCTAAGCAATAGGCTAGGTTGCACGGTTACGGGTGCATTCGTATTTGTATTTATTTCTTCGAAATCATTCGTACAACTAATGAAGAACAATACGATTAATATGCTATATATATGTTTCATTGTGTCTTCTTAAAAATTAAATCCGGCTTTAAACCCTATACTTCTTGTTGTAGCATACGACATGTCTTCAACACCACTAATAAAGCCATTTCCCTGCACTGCCAATTGTTCTGGGTCGAAATGTGGGTTTTCGGTGATAGCAAATAAATTTTTTCCTATTAACGATAAGTTCAACGTGGCATCTTGGTTGAATATGCTGAGGTTATCGAACGTATACCCAATTGATAATTGTCGCAGTTTTAGAAAAGAGGCATCGTAGGTGTTGTTCTCCTCATGGTTTCGGTCATAAAATTGACGGTAATAACTTTCAGCCGAAACAGCGACTGTATTGGGAGTATACACTGGGTTTGCCTTTGTACCTGTGTTCACAACACCTTCGGGGACAATACCAGATTCTGGTCTAAAGGTGGTTTCTGCCAATTGGCCGCCAACATTGCCTAATGCCTTTGTTCTTGAAACAATAATACCTCCTTGTCGCCAATCGAAAAGGAAACCTAAATTCCAATTTTTGTACTTAAATTGGTTATTGAAACCTAGCATAAAATCAGGATTGTAATTACCCAATTTCTGAAGGTTGTTGTCTGGAATATAACTACCTGTATCCGTTAAGATAAAATCACCATTTTCGTTTTTAAGATAACCAGTACCATATAAATCACCAACGCGACCACCTTCTTCAACTTGAAAAAATACCGTTTGGTTTTGACTATCATAAATACGAGAGTATGCCAACGTTAATCGACCATCTTCTTGTGGTAAATCTTCTACAGTAGAGCGGTTAGTACTAAAATTTAAGGTGCTGTTCCATTTTAGCTTTTGGCTAATAACAGGTGAGATACCTAATATCACTTCTAAACCTTTGGAACGAACTTCCCCACCATTTACTACTTGTTGTGTGTAACCAGATGAGATACCTATGGGCAATGAAATTATCTGGTCTTTAGTTAATGCATTATAATACGATACGTCAAAACGTAATTGATCACCGAATAACCGAATATCTGCACCTACTTCAAATGATGATGTACGTTCTGGCTGTAAATCAGGATTTGCTATTATGTCTGAATTGCTAAAGGTAGGCAGACCATTAAATGGTGTTTGTGCTACAAAAGTACTTGTAGTTTGATACGGATTTGTATCATTACCAACCTGCGCCCAACTTGCTCTTAGTTTTGCAAAGGATATGGTCTTTGGTAAATCAAAAACTTCAGATAGGATAAAACTACTAGATACCGAAGGATAAAAGAAAGAGGTGTTGTCAACTGAAAAAGGTGTTGCCAATGCACTCGACCAATCATTACGACCTGTAATATCTAAGAAAAGGTAATTTTTATATCCGAATTTGGCTAAGCCGTAAAAACTATTGATGCGTTTGTTCGATTCGAATTCAAATACTTCAATCGGTGATGCGGCATTAGATAATCTAAAAATAGCCGGTTGAGCTAAACTTGTGGTTTGTGACTGTGAGGTAAATGCTTTTTGGTCAAGCCTATTTCCTCCAAAAGAAACGTCAACACTAATGTCATTGAATTGATTATTATAATTTAATAGAAAGTCGGTGTTGATTTCTCTAAAGAAAACATCATGTTCTGCGTAGCCTCCATTTCTAAAACGATTAGAACTGTAGGCTCTGCGTAATTGGCGTTGTTCATTTGAATAATCCATACCAGTTCTTATAGAAGCTGTAATATGCTTAGTAATATCATAACTGGCCGATATATTACCAAAAACACGATCTCTGTTAAATGAGTTTCTGTTCTCCTGTAGAATGAAATATGGATTGTCAAAGAAGGTGTAGTTATAAGAATACTGTTGTACGCCTTCTAACCCAGGCTGCCAATAATTCTTTAGATTTTTAATGTTTAAAGAACGTGGACCCCAAGCAACCAATGAATAGTTTGCATTTTCAGACCCATAACCGTTAGAGGGGCGGTTGTCACTTTTTGAACTTATATAACTAATCGATGAATTGATTTGAAGTTTCTCAATTGGCTGAAAATTTAATCGCGTTCCTATGGTCTGTCGGTCTAAATTCACACCAGGAATGATAGATTCGCTACGTAAATCGGTAAATGAGAGGCGGTAATTTCCCTTATCAAACCCCGATGCAATCGAAATATTATTGATTAAGGTTGTTCCAGTTTCATAAAAATCTTTCAAATTATCTGGATTAGAGCTAAACTGTGTTGGAGTGATAGGAATTCCACTATAGAGTGCAGTATCGCCACCACGAACTATTGTTCCGTCAGCAAGCGACACAGGACTGTCATATTGTGGCACTAGATTACCGACATCTAAACGAGGTCCCCAACTGTAGGTGATTAAATCATTTGTACCTCCACCTAATCCGTCTACAAAAGCAAATGCTCCGGCATTACCTTGCCCGTATTCATTCTGAAATTCGGGTAGTTTAAACGCTGACTCCACAAAAAAACTAGTATTATAACTAATACCTAATCCCTTTGAGTTTTTACCACTTTTCGTTTCAATTATAATAACACCGTTAGATGCCCTTGTACCATATAGCGCAGCAGCACTAGGTCCTTTTAACACCGAAACTTCGGCAATATCATCAGGATTCACTTCCATAGCACCGTTTCCAAAATCAATCTCTTGAAAACCAGCAGCAGCCTCATTGGTAAAATTGAAAACCGAATTATTATTTATGGGTACACCATCAACAATAAATAAGGGATTGTTGTTAGAGAAAGAAGCTTCTCCTCTAATCGTAATTTTAGATGAAGAACCTACTCCTGTGGCACCTTGGTTAATCGTAACTCCAGCTAATTTGCCAGAAAGGTTATCTAAAAAATTGACAGATTTTACTTCTGTTATTCCTTTAGTATCCAGACTTTGCACTACGTAACCTAATTCTTTGGTTTCTCGTTTAAGGCCTAATGCAGTTAAGACCACCTCGTCAAGAATTTCTGACGAATCCTCAAGGGTTATATTGATACTTTGTTTGTTGCTTATTGGAATTACTTGAGTCTGATATCCTAAAACGGAAAATTCTAGTGAACCTATAAGACTCGGCACTTTTATTGAATAGACTCCATCTTCATTGGTTATGGTTCCAGTTGAAGTACCAGATAATACAATGTTTACATACGGTATGGTGTTTCCATCTGTATCAGTAACGGTACCAGTAATTGTTTCTTGAGCATTGACTATGTTTATTATAAACATAGTCAACACCATAAAAATGTGTTTCATAAATAGCTTTTCAACTGAGTTTTACATTTACCCAATTATTGGGCAAAGAGGGATTTAGATAAATGAAATCTCAGGAGAGCCTTTATTGTAAAAACATCTGTTAAAAAACAGATTTAAGAAATAATGTTTTTTATGAAATAGTCTAAGTTTTACTCTAAGTAGACCTATAATTAGGAGTAAAATTGAAATAGATAATGTTTTGGAAAAAAATAATATTGACCGTAAATCTTTCTCATTATCTAGATCTTGTAAAACTGGCAATTTTATTAATTGAGAAGATTCAGATGAAAGCCAAATGGAAATTTGGTTATACAAACTAAAGCGCTGCCATGGTAATCGTTTAAAACTAGCAACATCAAAATTTATTTTTTGCAAACCTAGCAAGTAGAATCCACCATCGACAGAAGGGCCAATTACAGTTTTGCCAAGGGCCAAATGTTTCGCCGTATTTTTAAGATGTTGTGTTTTTAAATGAGGTGTGTCATTTCCAATAGTTATAATATTATCGTATCCTCTATCAAATACTGCAGCTATCGCGTTGGTAAAACGTTCGCCGAAATTAGAGCCTATCTGGTCTTTATCTGTAAAATGAAATGTAGGTAAACCAGTATTTTTTGCTTTCTCTAGTGTACTTTCGGTTAGTGCATCGAATAATTGTTCACTATTTGGAATGGACTTATTTACCAATTCTTCCTTAGCGGAATTGGCAAATACCAAAATTGCAGTTGTATGCTGTGAATTCAATTAAATTTTCTTTTTCGTTGTTAAACTTACGTAAAAATATAGCAAAGGTTTTTTATGTATATGTAAATCATAGAATTAAGACAACCGAATTATCTTACTTTAAGTCAAAATGTCAGTTTCAGACTAGTCAGTCGGTTTTTAATTCTTAAATTAAGTTAGTAACCGCTAAATTGAGCCCTAAACGTTCGTTTAAATCTGTCAACTAACACCTTTTTAGTTAATTTGTCATGATAATTCTTATGTTACAGACTGGTTAGTCTAAAAAAATCCTTAAAATTTCATTCAATTTTAAAAAAACATTAGTATTTGCATGCCCATCATTGGCATAGCTATTGCCACTAGGGTATTAGAAGAATATAAAAAAACAATTAAATATGAAATCAGATACAAATACTAAAAGCGCTTGGAAGGTTTACTTCTTTTCAGCGATTATTGCGCTAGTCGTAAGTTTCGGAGTAATTCAATTTAACAAACAAACAACTAAAGATGATGTTGGGGTGACGGTTGTTGATTCGGTTCTTGGTAGTCATGTGCTTTATACTGCCGATAATAAAGGAAATATTAAGCCATTAGATTTTACCGAAACATCTAAAAAAGTTTTAGATGCTGTGGTGCATATTAAATCTACGCAAACAGGCGCTTCTTACGGAAATCAAAGTGCACGTGAATTACCAGATCCTTTTAAAGAATTTTTTGGAGATATGTTCAAAGGTCAATCTCCAGAAGGCATGCAATCACGACCTAGAGTTGGTACTGGTTCTGGAGTTATTATTAATGACAAAGGATATATCGTGACCAATAATCATGTTATTGCTAATGCAGATGAAGTTGAAGTAACCCTGTATAATAACCAATCTTATAAAGCAACGGTTATAGGAACGGATCCAACAACGGATTTAGCCTTATTACAGATTAAAGCTGATAATCTTAAGACGATGGCTTTAGTAAATTCAGATGATGTTGAAGTAGGTGAATGGGTTTTAGCAGTTGGTAATCCATTAGGTTTAAACTCTACGGTTACGGCGGGTATCGTAAGCGCAAAGGCAAGAAGTATTCATATCAATACAGATAAGTTTGCAGTTGAAAGCTTTATACAGACCGATGCTGCTATTAATCCTGGCAATAGCGGTGGAGCCTTAGTAAATCTTGACGGTAATTTAGTTGGAATCAATACCGCGATTGCTAGTACGACTGGAACTTATACTGGATATGGTTTTGCCGTACCTAGTAATATCGTTACTAAAGTGGTCGAAGATTTGTTAAAATATGGGAACGTACAACGTGGTATGTTGGGGGTTACTATTAGAACAATGGATGGAAACTTGGCCAAAGAGAAAGATGTGTCATTTACTAAAGGCGTTTGGGTAGAGCAAGTGGGTGAAGATAGTGGTGCAGATATGGCAGGTATCGAATCTGGTGATATCATTGTTAGTGTAAACGGAAAAGAAACGGGTACTTCACCAAGACTTCAGGAGATTATTGCAGGTAAAAGGCCTGGTGATAAAGTCGCCATCGTTGTTAATAGAAATGGTAAGGAGAAAGAGTTAGAGGTTGAGCTTAAAAATTCTGACGGTGGTACGAGTATCATTAAAAAGGAAGAGAAAAAAGTATTTAATCTTTTAGGTGCTGATTTTGAAAATGTGAACAAAGAGCTAGCTAAGAAATTCGATTTGGATGGTGGTGTTCAGGTAACAAAATTATATCCTGGAAAAATTAAAAATGAAACCCAAATGCGTGAAGGTTTTATTATCACCCATATAGATGGTAAACGCGTGAAAAATATTGATGATGTAGCTGATATTCTTGAGGGTAAAAAGGGTGGAGTCATGTTAGAAGGCATTTATGAAGATGGAAGTAAATATTATTATGCGTTTGGATTGGATTCATAGTCCGCTTTAATGCCTAATTTTATGCCGAGCGGATAATAGTATTCGCTCGGCATTTTTTTTGAAATCAATTCTAGATAGATGCAAATAGGTTCTAAGACTGTTGGTTTAGTGCTTTCAGGTGGAGGCGTTAGAGGCATGGCGCATATTGGAGTTATTAAAGCGATGCAAGAGTTTGGTATAAACGCAACAATTGTTGCAGGTAGTAGTGTAGGTGCTTTGGTCGGAGCCTTGTATGCTTCGGATAAGTCGGTGGTCGATATGCTTAAATTCTTTAAAGAAACCCCCTTATTTAAATACAATTACTTTGCAGTAGCAAAACCCGGACTCATAAATACCGAACGGTTTATAGATATTTTTAAAGGCTACTTTCCAGAAGATAGTTTTGAGGCTTTAAAGAAAGAATTGCATGTTGTAGCAACTAATTTAGAGCTTGGTGAAGAGGTTTTTATAAGTAAAGGGGAGTTGATAAAACCTTTATTGGCATCAGCAGCTTTACCCCCTGTTTTTAGTCCTATAGAATACAATGGAGCACTTCATGCAGATGGCGGAATAATGAATAATTTTCCTTCTGAACCGGTGTTGTCGAAAGTTGAATATGTTATTGGTAGTAATGTATCTTTAGTTTCTAAATTGGAGAAGAAACATCTTAATAATTCTTTTCAATTGACAGGTAGGGTCACGGGACTCATGATTTACGCAATCAATAGGGAGAAAATCAATAATTGTAACCTAATAATTGAACCGCAAGAATTGGAGCATATTGGTTTATTAGATAGAAGGGGTATAGAAAAAGCCTATGCTATCGGTTATGAAACTGCGGTGAATAAACTTAGAACTATATTTCCTGAATAAAGTAGCTTTGATTACAACATAGCGCTTAATAGTAGGGTGCCAACAACCCAAAGAACGATTGAAATAACTCCACCAATAACTAAAAAGTGCTTGAATTTATAAATACCCATACTATAAATTAATGCATTGGTCTGATAGCCCAAAGGGGTGAAAAAGCTAAAATTGGCTGCAAACATTACACAAAGTATAAAAGGTTTAGTGTCTAAATCTAATCCGCCAGCTAAAGAAATTCCAATAGGTGCCATTATAATTGCTGTTGCATTATTAGAAACCACGCTACTTAAAAGCATAGTGGTTAAAAAGAGCAAACCGATTATGAATAAAGGGCGTTGACCGGCCATTAACGCCAAAAGTTCCTCAGTGATCCACGTGTCGGCTTTTGCATTGCTCATCGCAATTCCCAGAGGAATCATTCCTGCAAGTAAAAATATGATTTGCCAATTTATCTTTTCATAGATACGATTTAGTTCTAAACATTTAAAAAGAAGCATAGCTAAAGTGCCGGTGATTACACTGGTCATAACTTCTAATATACCTGTTGCTGCTAAAGTTATTGTACCTATAAGGATTATAATGGATAAATTTCTTTTGAACGGGGTTGCAGGAGTACGACCTTCAAATTGATTGAGTACTGCTAAATTATTGCTGTTTTCAAAGTTTGATACGTATTCGGGTTCGGTTTGTATCAATAAGCGGTCACCAACATGTAATTTTGTAAACTCGTGATTACTTTGATGTAATCTGTTTTGTAGAATCCGTAGTTTTTTACGCTTATTAACGGCTAAAGGAATAGCACGCGGCATCAACATGGTTTTAAGCTCAGTTAAATTTCGACCAAGAAACCGTGATCCAGGTAGCAATAAAAGTTCTAAAAGTAAACTTTTGTCTTTATCATCTTTATTCTCCGCATCTTTTTCATTAGAGTTTCCAAATTTTTTAATTTGAGTGTTTTTCGTGGATTTAATATGGTCTCTTTCCTCTAAATCAACATCAAAATAACCTTCTCCTCGCATCTTTTGTAGGTTCTCTAAACTACAGTGTAAAAGAATTACATCATTAACCTTAATAGGTAATTCATGGTTTAATAAATTTTGGTCATAGCCATTTCTAGTTAATCGTAACACGGTAATATCAGCTTCTTTAAACATGAAGCTTTCCCCGATTTTTTTGCCTACCAAAGGAGACTCAGGTAAAACCGTTAACGTTAATAAATAGCGATTAAGGTCATAATTTTCAGATAAGTCTTTTGTGTCATTGGGTAAAAACCGATAAAAGAGTGCTATTATTCCTATTGATATTACTAAAAAGGTGATACCCATTAATGAAAATTCGAAGAAACCGAGTTTTTCACCGGTATACCTTGCAGCAATATTACTAACTAACAAGTTGGTTGAGGTACCCATAAGTGTACAACTACCCCCTAAAATACTGGCAAATGAAATAGGTAATAGTAACTTGCCAGGAGGTAATTGATATTTTTCTCGTAACTCGGCAACTATTTTTATAAAAACGATAACTACAGCTGTTGAACTTACAAAGGCAGAAATACTACCGGCTATTAACATTATGGCAACTGTGGCTAAAACAATTGGCCAGTTTTTTAGAATTTTTAAACCTTGGGCGAGCCATGAAATTGCACCGTTTTCCTCTAGTCCTATTGCCAATATCATTAAACATAAAATAGTGATGACCGCTTTGTTAGAAAATCCGCTAACCGCTTCTTCGGGAGTGACCAATCCTGTCAACAGCAATGCTGCGATTATGCAGAAGGATATTTTATCCATCGGGAAAACCTCAAAAGCAAACAAAATAATTACCGCAGAAATGATAATGAAGACACCGATGATTTCCGAAGTCATAATAAGGTAGTTAAAAGTCCTATCAAAGGTATTTTAAACCCCATTTAAGTATAACTCAATCAAATATATTTTGGATGTAAAAAAACGTCTTTACGGATCCCATAGTTATCGGAACCGTAAAGACGTTTTAATAAATCTCTACATTGATATTAAATCTTTTATTTAAACATCGTCATAATCAACTTTTAAAGTAGGTGTCGTAGGATGCGCTTGGCAAGTAAGAATGAATCCGTCGGCTATTTCCTTATCGGTTAAAATTTGATTCATTACCATTTCAGCTTTTCCTTCAGTAACCTTGGCTATACAACTGCTACATACACCACCTTGACAGGAGTATGGCGCGTCTATATTTTGCTTTAAAACAGCATCTAACACCAAGGACTTTCTGTCCATTGTAAATTGAAATTCCTCATCATCTACAACTACGGTAATTGCAGTTGATCCTTCTGCTTGAATAGGAAGTTCTTCTTTAATTTCCGTTGGAGTAAAAAGTTCAAAATGAATTTTATCCTTATCAATATCGTTGTCTAATAAAGTATCTTGAACCAATCGAATCATTTCCTCAGGGCCACAAAGGTAGTAGGCATCAAAGTCTACATTTTTATGTTTATTCTTTAATGCGTAATTCACTGTTGAGGTATCAATACGGCCAAATAGCGCTTTATCTTCACGGGTTTGACTGTTGGTAAAGTAAACAAAGAACCGATTGCAATATTCTAGTTCTAATTTCACCAAATCAGTATAGAACATAGTTTCTTCATACGATTTGTTCCCATAAACAAGTACAAACGTATTCTTCGAGTTGCTATCTAATACAGATTTTGCAATACTCATAATTGGGGTAATACCACTACCTGCTGCGAATGCCGCAACATGCTGTACATTTTTGCTCTTATTAAATGTAAATCGACCTTCTGGTTCCATAACATCAAGCGTATCGCCTACTTGTAACTTGGTGTTTGCGTAATTAGAAAACCCACCATTATCGACTTGTTTAATACCAATGGTTATACCATCTTTTTCTGGGGAAGAACTTATAGAATAGGCTCTTCTTAATTCTTTACCCTTTATTTCTTTTTTGATGGTAATGTATTGACCAGCTGTAAAGCTGAAAGTCTGTATCAATTCTTTAGGAATTGAAAATGTAACAGCAACAGATGTTGGCGTTAATTTCTTAATATGTTTTACTGTTAGTGCGTGAAAATGCGACATATGTTCGTTTCTTTAAATCGAATTACAAAATTAAGCATTGCTTTTACGATATAGAATGACATTTATCAAAAAATCTAAATCTCTGAGTTTTTAAATAATCCTTAATTTATCTTTTTTGAAATATATTTTTAAAAATTGTCCCTAATTTGATTTTGGTAACGTCATGGTGCAAACAACAAGAACTTAGAGCGAGTTCAATGTAAAATTTAAAACAGTTAAATTATGAAAGATTTTATGATGATTTTTATCGGTGCAGATTACCAAGAATTAGGGTTATCTCCAGAAGAATTACAAACCCGCATGGGTAAGTGGTTCGCTTGGAACGAAAAAATGCAAAAGCAAGGTATCGTTAAAGGTGGTGAAGCTTTGGTGCCGAATGTAAAAAGAGTTTCTGGGCCCAAGCGTACGGTAACCGATGCTCCTTTAATAGAAGGTAAAGAATTGATTGGTGGTTTTTATATTGTACAAGCCGAAAATGCTGATGCCGTAGTAAAAATTGCCGAAGATTACCCAGATTATGATTTAGATGGTACCGTTGAGATTAGAGAAGTACTAGTTTTTGAACAATAAGATACATGGAGCATAAAATAGTAGACCATCTTTTTAGACATCATTACGGAAAGATGGTCGCTATTTTAACTCGCTTTTTCGGACTCTCATATATTGAAACAATTGAAGATGCGGTACAGGATACATTTATAAAAGCAACTTCGCAATGGCGGACTAAAATTCCCGAAAACCCGGAAGCTTGGCTGAATAGGGTTGCCAAAAACCGAACCATAGATATTCTGCGAAGTTTACAAGCCGAAAAAAATAGAAATCTTACCATTACAACAGGTGCATCATCGCTACAGATAGATGAACTTTTTTTGGATCATGAAGTTGCCGATAGTCAGTTACGAATGATTTTTGTTGCTTGCCACCCCAGTTTGCATCCTAATGAACAAATTGCTTTTGCCTTAAAAACGATTTCAGGATTTAGCACTAAAGAAATAGCTGCTGCATTGTTGACCAAGGAGGAAACCATAACGAAGCGATTAACACGTGCCAAAAAATCTATTCAAAAGAATAATATTCAGTTTACATACCCGCTTCCCGAAGCTATTCCAAATAGAATGGAAAGTGTTATGGAAGTGATTTACTTAACCTTCAACGAAGGTTTTCATTCTACCAATCATGATAAATTAATAAAGGAAGATTTGTGTGGTGAAGCCATTCGCCTTTGTCAGCTTCTGTTGAAAAAAGAGCAATTTAGAAGCGGAAGCCTGTATGCACTTTTTGCGTTGCTATGTTTTCATATGTCTCGTTTAGAAAGTAAAATAAGTTCTGATAACCAGATAGTTAATTTGCAACATCAAGACCGTACCAAATGGTATTTTCCATTGATTAAAATGGGAAATAGCGCTATGAACAAAGCCATGGAATATGACGACACTTCTGTATATCACTACGAAGCGGCTATTGCATCAGAGCATTTAAATGCCAAAACATTTGAGGATACCAACTGGGAAAATATATCAAGTTGGTACAAACAATTGTATGCTTTTCAACCCACAGCTTTTACTTTACTCAACCAAGCTATAGTTAGTTTGCAACTAAATGATTTTGTGAAAACGAAGCAGTTGTTACAACAGAGTGATGTTGAAGATTTAGGCCAGCGAGCGTATTTGTTTTATGGTTGCTATGCAGAATTATATATTAAAATGGGTGATAAAAATTTGGCTATTTCCTATTTGGATAAAGCATTAGAACAAACTTCAAACAAGCTTGAAAAACAGTTTTTGATGCGGAAGAGAAATAATTTAAGGTAGCTGAAGAGAATACTTCTTAAAGTAAATAGACAAATGGTCGATATTATCAACACTATGAAGTATTTTACTTACGTTATTTGTTGTAATCGTTAAATTAGCGCTAGATCAACAAAACGACTATACTTGAAAAAGTTTCTCTCAGTCCTAATCATATTAATTAGTAGTTATTCCCTTCAAGCCCAAAAAGAAGCCGCCATCTGGTATTTTGGTGAAAATGCAGGGCTAGATTTTAATACGGGTGCTCCCGTAACTTTGTTAGATGGTGCTTTGAGTACTAGAGAAGGTTGTGCGACTATATCAGATAATAATGGCAGTATATTATTCTACACCGATGGCATTACAGTTTGGAACCGTAATCACCAACCCATGCCTAACGGTACAGGCTTGTTAGGGGACCCATCTTCAACACAATCGGCAATTATAGTTCCAAATCCTGGTATTCCAACACAGTTCTATATTTTTACAGCAGATAAAATAAAGGAAGCTAATGGAATAAATTATTCATTAGTGGATATTTCCTTAGATGGGGGGCTGGGCGATGTTATTCAAAAGAATATACAGTTAGTGACGCCAGCAGCAGAAAAACTTACGGCTGTAAAGCATGCAAATGGTACGGACATATGGGTCTTGACACATGATGCTTTTGGCGATTCATATTTGGCATATAGGGTTACGCCAGCTGGTGTAGAAACCACTCCCGTAATATCTAATGTAGGGATTAATTTGACAACCTATTTTTTTCAATCAAATATTCACGCGATAGGGTATCTTAAGGCTTCCCCAGATGGAAAAAAGGTAGCGGCTGCTCATAATGGCTTAAATGTGGATGTAATGGATTTTGATTCCGCCACAGGAATTTTAACGAACGCCCAAACGTTACTTGATTTTTCAGAGCACTATAAATTATTTTATGGGGTAGAATTTTCACCCTCAAGTAGATTTTTATACACATCAAGTTCATTAACAACTGATCTTTATCAATATGATTTAGTAGCAGCAGATATAAAGGGTTCGGTTGTACAATTAAATACATCGTCATTAATTTTTGGAGCACTACAATTGGGTATAGATGGTAAAATCTATATGGCAGACATAGAGAGACCGACTTTAAGTGTAATTGAAAATCCTAATGAGCAAGGAGCACTAAGTACCTTAAATTATAGTGCAATTGATTTAGGGGGTAGAACAATTATTTTAGGTTTACCGCCATTTATTACCAGTTATTTTCAGGTGGATATTATGGTCAATGGATTATGTGAAGGAAGTCCCACCACGTTTGAAAGTGCTATTAGTGTTAGTCCAATTTCTACGGTATGGGATTTTGGTGATGGCACTACATCCACCTTAGAAAACCCTAGTCATACCTATGCTTCAGCTGGAGATTATTCGGTTTCTGTAACCGTAACCACAGCCTCGGAGACCAAAACAGAAACTAAGGATATTACCATTTTTGAAACACCCGTTGCAGTACCCTTAGCAGATTTGGAAGGCTGTATTACCCAAAACACCTATAACATTGATTTGCCTACATTTAACGTCTCGGTTTTGGGTACACAAGACCCAAATGTTTTTTCGGTAGACTATTTTCTTTCACAAGCAGATGCAGATGCGAATACCAGTGCCTTGGAGGCAGTTCATCCATTTCCTTTAGGGACTACAACGGTGTATGTACGGGTATCCAATACCAATAATAGTCAATGCTATGATACCACACAATTCAATATCATTGCCCGTGAAGCCCCTATTGTAGATACCATAACTGATTGGACGGTCTGCGATGACGATACCGATGGACAGTACATTTTTGACCTTTCCTTAAAAAACACAGAGATTTTCAATGGTCAAGACGAAACTACTTTTGAAATATTATATTTTGCTTCTCAGACCGATGCTGATAATGGAACGAATGTGTTACCAGTAAGCTATACCAATACGTTACCAACGGAAGAAATTTTTGTGCGATTTCAGAACAGTATGTATCCTACGTGTTTTAGAACGGGAAGTTTTATGATTGAGGTAAGTCAAGGAGTTACGGCAAATATTCCAAGCAATTTAGAAATCTGTGATGATAACAATGATGGTTATTCCACCTTTAATCTTGCTGATACTGAACCGGAAATTATTGGCGCACAGAGTGCGAGTAGTTTATCCATTAGCTATCACGCTACAATGACTGATGCTGAGGGCAATTTAAATCCGTTACCCAATTCTTATACCAATAGCGTTGCTAGTACACAAACTATTTATGTTCGGGTAGCGAATGCTACCGATGTCAATTGCTATGCAACGACCTCTTTTGAGGTTAATGTTTTTGATACGCCCCAATTACAAACGGTTGCCGACTGGGTTGTTTGTGATAATGATAATGACGGAGTTTTTGATTTTAACCTGACGGAAAAGAAAAATGAAATTTTAGGAGATCAAAACCCTGCGAATGTTTCCATTGGTTATTACGAAAGCATGGCGGATGCAAATCTGGCTCAAAATGAGATTGTAGGAACTTACCAGAACACTGCCAATCCACAGACGCTTTTTTACCGTTTAGATAATAGCTTGAACACAACATGTTTTGTGACAAGTAGTTTTGATTTGGAGGTTTTTGAAACTCCGTTTGCCATTGTTACAACACCGATAATTGGTTGTGATATAAACGAAACAGGAAGCCAGAGCATAGATCTTACTCAAAAGGCATTAGAAATTTTGGGTAGTCAAGACACAAATCAATTTACAGTAACTTATTATGCTTCCCAATCTGATGCAGAATATAGAATAAATGAGTTAAGCGCAAATTCCTATATTAATACGGAAAATCAAGAAACGCTATATGCCCGTGTGGAAAGAATTGGTCTTCAAAGCTGCTACGCTTTGACTTCGCTAAAGATTAGTATAAACCCTTTACCACAACCTGTTTTAGAAGAACGCTATGTGATATGTCCTGATAGCCCCGCTTTGGTTATCGATGGTGGTGATTTTGAGACTTGGTCTTGGCAAGATGCTAACGGAACCGAAATAAGCACAACTAGAATTTTTGATGCAACAGACCTTGGAGAATATCAATTGACGGTATCCCAAACCACAAACGGGGTAACCTGTGAGAATTCTGTACTATTTGAGGTTTTATCATCTGGCGCTCCGGAATCTATAACGGTAGATACTAATGGATTTTCAGACCAGATTGATGTTACAGTTATAGCTACTGGAACAGGACCTTTTGAGTATTCTGTAGATGGTGAAAATTATCAGGCAAGTAATCAGTTCAAAGTATTTCCTGGAAAATACACAGTTTATGTAAGAGATTTATTGGAGTGTAGAATTCTATCCGAAGAAATAATCGCCATTGGCTATCAACGTTTTTTCACTCCAAATGGAGACGGTTCTAATGAATATTGGAACATTATTGGTGGAGAACTTCATCCAGATTCTCAACTATATATTTATGATAGGTATGGAAAATTTTTAAAACAAATAAGTCCGAACTCTAAAGGCTGGGATGGTACTTCGAACGGAAATCCACTTCCTGAGTCAGATTATTGGTTCAAATACAGGTTTATTGATAATCAAGTAATTACAGGTCATTTTACGCTAAAAAGGTAGCTTCAGAATGTTTCGGATTGTCAAATTTGGAAACATAAATTTGATCAGTCTTGTAACAAAATCTAAATTTATCTTACCAATACCCTGAAGATAAAAACCAACCACATGTTCAAACAGTTTACTTCATTACAATGGAAATCATTTTTCAGGTCTTCCAATCTTGGCAAAAGCTTGGGCATAAAAATTGTGATGGGATTTTTCGGAGTTTACATGCTTATTTCCCTTGCTGGCTTAGGAGCCGGAATGTACTTTATCTTAAAAGAAATATTCCCAGACCAAAGCCCCACGTGGAGTATTAGCCAATATTTCATTTACTGGATTCTAATTGAATTGTCTCTAAGGTATTTCATGCAAAAATTACCGGTGATGGATATTAAACCATTCTTGACCACACCAGTAAAGAAAAGCACTATTGCCCATTATATTTTGGGTAGGTCTGCAGCTTCAATCTATAATTTGTTGACCCTCTTTTTTATAATACCTTTTGCTATTGTGCTTCTATTTAATAGTTACCCTGTGTTAAATGTATTGCTTTGGGTTGTAGCGGTTATGGCAATTGTTCTTTGTATTAATTACTTGAATCTTTTAATTAATAAGAACGAGAAAGTACTAATTGGTTTAGCAAGTATTTTAATCATTGGTTATGGATTGGATTATTTAGGCATTTTCTCTATTAAAGAATTACTTGCTCCTGTTTTCCATGCACTTTATGCGTATCCGGCAACGGTACTCATTCCAATAGCTTTAGCTTTCGGTATATACTATGTCAATTATAAATTTCTTAAGGATAAGATTTATTTAGATGCGAAATTAAAATCTAAAAAAGTTGAAGCGAACACTTCTGACTTGGCTTGGACGAAGCGCTTTGGGGAAATGGGCTCGTTTTTACAACTCGATTTAAAAATGATTTGGAGAAACAAACGAACTAAATCACAAGTCTTTATTTCTTTGCTTTTTGTCTTTTATGGATTAGTATTTTACACCGTAGATGTGTATAGCAGCATGGTGCCCATGAAGGCCTTTGTAGGTATTTTTATGACAGGTATTTTCTTGAGTAATTTTGGTCAATTTATACCAGCATGGGATAGTAGTTACTATAGTATGATGATGTCTCAGAACATACCTATGCGTAAGTATCTAGAGTCAAAAGTGATTTTAATTTCCGTTAGTGTAGTATTTATGTTTCTGTTGACGACACCCTATGTATACTTTGGTTGGGAAGCCTTAGCTATAAATTTTGGCTGCGCAATGTATAATCTGGGAGTAAATATACCGGTCATTTTATATTTCGGTTCTTTCAATAAAAAACGGATAGAATTAGATCAGAGTCCGTTTGGGAATATGCAGGGCACAAGCGCCACCCAATTTCTAATTATGCTTCCGGTTCTAGTAGTTCCAATAATCTTATTCTCCATATTTTATTACGTGTTTAACTTGCAAGTAGCGGTAATTGTACTGTCCGTCTTAGGGGTTATCGGTTTTGCGATGAAGAATTACTTGATGAACTTGATTACAGAACAATACAAAAGAAAAAAATATGGAATGATTGCCGGCTTTAAGGAAAAGGCAAGTTAAAAGGGTAGTACAGCGCTAGTTCTTTTTATAATTACAAATTCGAATATTCAGATATGATTACAATAGAAAATTTATCAAAAAAATACGGTTCTCAAGTAGTTTTAAATATTGGAGAATTATTAATCCCTACGGGGCAAAGTTTCGGTTTGGTAGGTAATAATGGTGCAGGTAAAACTACTCTTTTCAGTCTTTTACTTGATTTAATTCAGCCTACAACGGGTCATATTATTAATAATGAAGTTCAAGTGAACACAAGTGAAGAATGGAAACCTTTTACGTCGTCGTTTATTGATGAAACTTTTTTAATTGGGTATTTGACCCCCGAAGAGTATTTCTACTTTATTGGTGATCTACGTGGTCAAAACAAAGCAGATGTTGATGGTTTGCTGTCTGAATATCAAGATTTTTTTCATGGCGAGATTTTAGGGCAGAAAAAGTACCTAAGAGATTTATCAAAAGGAAATCAGAAGAAAGCGGGTATTGTTGCTTCATTTATAGGAAACCCAAAAGTTGTTATTTTAGATGAACCTTTCGCGAATTTAGATCCAACTACTCAAATACGTTTAAAGCAGATAATAAAGGAGTTAGCAGAAAAGAAAGATGTTACCGTATTGGTATCTAGCCACGATCTTATTCATGTTACAGAGGTATGTGAGCGAATTGTAGTTTTAAATAAAGGAGAAGTAGTAAAGGATATTCAAACATCGACCGAAACATTGAAAGAATTAGAGGTCTTCTTTGCAGGGTAGCAGCATTGAATTGTAAAATGATATTGTAGTTCATCGATAAATCACTTTTTTGTTCAAAAATCAAGAAACCGACTATATGGTCGGTTTTTTAGTAATGCAAATGATTCAAAAGCCTCTAAAAGACGATGAACTTATAATTGTATCGATTATGGTTTAATAATTGAATAAATCACCCTCGTTTTGAATTGAAACAAACTACTTGGTCGGTTTATGTAATATGTGAAAGCCTGTTCGACTGTATAATACTTGAAAATAAAAATACGTTTTACCGATGAACCGTAT
>TARA_R110001583_G_scaffold36536_6_pt1 | contig 119716 bp, 107 predicted proteins | sample TARA_R110001583 | Tara Oceans TARA_R110001583 (sample SAMEA4398432) | marine metagenome | biome: Polar Biome; feature: [MES] marine water layer (ENVO:01000295) within the mesopelagic zone...; material: water (ENVO:00002006), including particulate matter (ENVO:01000060) such...
TTTGGTGTCGCTTCCTTTTTGATGTTTTTGTACGGTTTCATAAGCTTCATTTTAGATTTACTTCCCATAGGCCGTCGATGTTACCTTTTTTTGTTGCCGATACTTTTTCAATATTTGGAATTGATAAGGACTTATAAAAAAGAGCGAGGTACGAGCCTGGTTTATGGAGTGCGTTCAACTTCTAAATGTTGGTATTTTGCTGGCATAAAAACGGAATAACAGTGATGGTACGAAAGGTGAATCTAAAGGCATATGTGAAGTACAAAACCATAGGAAGCGACACCAAATGAATAATGGAATTCCGATTTGGCGGACTTGATTCACGATTTTGGCTCTGGAATGAAGTGTTCCTTTCCGGCGCAGCGGAAAGGGTTAACGGAATGGAAAGCTGAAATTGGGAATTGTGTCCAAGACCTGAGTAGTGAAGGTCTTTTCTCGGAATGTAGCTTTTCGCGAAATGTAGAGGAATGTGCTGAACGGGTTATGAAAATCGATTTCTCTTTTAAGTAGGATATCAAGCGGACTTAATTTCTAAGATGCAGATTGGGAATGAAACGTTTCCCGCATTTTTTTGCGGGTTTAGCTTAATGGAAATAGTAATCTTTGACATTGTGTCCAAGACCTGAGTAGTGAAGGTCTTTTCTCGGAATGCAGGGGAATGTGCTGAGCGGTTTGGAAAGTACGGGCATAGTATACAACCCCCGTCCTATAAATGCAAGCATAGCAATACTTTCAGCAAACCCTTTTATTTCATAGTCTTAAACGATTTTATAAAGGTTTACAAAAGAAAACATTTTTAGTGGTTCACTTTAACCGTTTTTTACAACCAACATTCTCTAATCTCACATAATAATTGTTAAACCTGATTTATGTTTATTAGAAATTTGTAATATTTTTAATCCAATTACGTCTTTTGTATTTTTTTTAATTGGTTTGTAACGAATCAGCTACTAAAATTTAACTTTTCTTATTCTCTATATGCATATAATTGCGCCATCATCCCCATTCCCATTTGAGCAATTACTCGGTAGTCACTTTGTTGTAGTTCAACCCCACCTCTATTATCTTGAGCCACTCCTTTAAGGAAACCATCCGGGGTGATATAATCGTACAAACTCTTCCAACATTTTTCAGCGGCTACCCTATAGGATTGATCTAAAATTCCATTTTTTACTGCGGCCATAATTGCTGCCGAAATACCTGCAGACCCCGAGGTATCAGGAGCCACATCTTGGTCCATAAAGCAATTCCACAAACCATTCTCTTGTTGCATAGTAATGACAACATCAACTCCTTCTTTAAATTTTTTTATAATTTTTTCATCCTGAATCTCTTCTTTTAATTCAGAAATTGTTCTAACAAATCCCAGTAAAAACCAGGCAGCACCACGTGCCCAATTCCGAAATGTTTTTTCTCCTTCGTTATAACGTAAATAAAAATTACCATCTTCAACCAATACAAATCGATGTCGGAGTTGTGCCAAGGCATTCTGCATCAAATCTTTTCGTTTCCACAATCGTCCTATAACAGCCATCGGGTATGCCACTGTATAACAGCCCTCAGCGGTAAGCGTCATGCCACCGGTTATCATACCGTTTTTCTTGGAATATGAATCCCAAGCCATAACAACAGTTTTAAGTATTGGATGAGTTGGATCTAACCGAGCCAGTGTTGCAAATGGAATTGTTGATTCAATCCCGTCAATCTGATTGTCCTTTTGAATACTGTGGGCATTTTCATATATCAGATTTTTATTTTCATCGAAAAACAAATCAAAATGTTCTTTGATGACCTCTAAGGCCCGTTGCTCTCCTTTTTGTGAATAAAGCTGCCAAAGACCATCCAGGACAGTACCTTCACGCCAGCCAAACGACTGTATTGAATTGACCGACATGAAACGTTCCTTGAAGGCCTCAATAGAACCATACTTCTCGGAAGAAGCAAGAAGATGAGGCAATAACGAACGGTTATCACTATTTATTGATTGTTTATCAAAAATCCATAGTGGTTCGGAGGCTTCTAGAAAAAGTTCCAGACCATATTTATTGATAGACTGCACATGCTTTTTATCAATTTCGAGTTCATATGGAACCAATACAGCGGAACTCCTTATATCTATAGTTCCCAAGCTAACGTTCTTACCAGCTATTTTTACATGCACTAATTTATTATCCCAGGTTTCCTGTGCCGTAGAGATCCGTAAGAAAAGATTTGCCTCAGGAAGATTTATCTCAGGAAGATTTATCTCAGGCTTAAGAATAATAAAATCATTCGGCTTTATTCCTGCTGCCGACCATCCAAATGCTACTCTTTTTCCTTGAGGAATTTCAATCAGATTTGAGGAAACTATTTTTAAATTGATTTGTTTTGTTCGATTAATCCCCTCCTTTAAAAACAAATTACAAGCAGTTGACGATAATAGACAAACTCCCAAACCAGCCGTCGGTACAGTTTCTAAAAATTTTCTTCTTTTCATAATTTTACTAAACGGTTATCTTATTTCTATTTATCCAAAAGTGTAAAATTTCTTAGACTTTGATTATATGTAACCTTTTCGTGATCAGTATTGTAAGAATCTTTATAAGAATGGATAGCAAAGTTTTAAAAATGCATCTTCTAATTAATCTTTTCATAAATCAATGCCACAAGACCATTTACTCCGATTATAACAGTAGGCGCCCCATCAGACCCCAAATCTACTTTTATATCACCAACACTTTCGGATTCTACATACCAATACCCTGGTACAGAAACCTTGGTTGCTTCAGAATGATTTGAGGTATGGGCCAAGACAATCGCCATGCGGTTACCGTTTACAAAACTCCTACCTTTAATCACCCCCTTGTCATCAATTGAGAAACCTTCCGTATCCTTATAAGTTCCCATTACGAGAAGTGATTTATACTTATCTTTTAAAAGATTTACCTTGGCCAAGTGTTCCTGATAAATGGGAGTTTTGTCGATTGTTTCACGAAGACGATAAATCTGCAAATTATTACGTAACCCTAATAACACGTTTTGATTCACCAACCATTTTATGTTGGGTTCATCTCCGTCAATATTCCTGCCTGTTAAAATAATTTCAGGAAAAGTATAGCGGTACCAGTCAATAAAAAAGTCGTTCCTATCTAGATATAAAATACTATGCACATAATCTACATATTGTGAGGTTACATCTGTAATATGCTCTATACCAATGGCCAACTCCCTATTCTTTGTTTCTATATGGTCGTGGATCATTTTCAACGCATTGGCCTTATCTGCAATGATGCGTAAATTGGGGACTGGAAATTCTTTCGTCAAATCCCAATCTTTCCAATCCTCGGCATACCCCAATTGATCATAAAAAACACTGTTCGCACCCATTTCCAACGCATGGTCCGCCATTTTCAGTAATTGCTTCTGCCATCTGGAATCGCTTGTATTTGCTACCACAAAGGTTCGTGTGTTATATTTACCAGTGAACGTTCCGGGACCAGAAAACCTGTACGCCTCATTTATTTCGGTCCCTGTATTACTGGTAAAACTTACTTTGCTACCCACACCTTTACGATAATAAGCGCTTTCTGTATCAATAAGTTTTCCATTATAATAAAGCATAACTTTACCGTCTCCCTGTTGAAAATCGGCAATTGCCTTTTTCCAAGCGCGATCCCCGCCCTGTTCCGGGTCGGTCACAAAATAAGAGTCAGGATACCCGTTGTCCATACCACTGTCCCACCAGCCAAACGGGAATACTACGTTTATCCCAACGCTCTCCCCGGCCTTTTTTACGTTAGTGGCAAGCTCGTCATAGGTAAAAAGAGTTTCACCATACTGGTGCCTCATGATAATTCTTTGAAAACCATTCATTTGTTTCACCCATAACGGTTCATCCCGATGGTCCCACCAAGTATTGGTCCAAGCCCTATATATTTTGGAAGTTTCATGCCAATTTCCTGAATAGGGTGCGATAACATTGGCATCATTCTTCCAAGTCTCCCCCGAAAGACAGTTAGGATATTTATAAATACCCATCTCTAGCCGATTAAAGTTCTTATTTTCATCAGGATATACCCTTAAGCCATGCCAGGTATCTTGATATGTTGGATCATGACTGCCAAAATATAGCCCTTGGTCCTTTCCGACCAAAGCAAAACAATTTGCTGCTGTTCTCACAGGGTAGATAACCTCCATCTGCCGAAAATGCTGATCTGGACCCTTGTACGAATAAGGTATCGACAAAATTTTCTTAATTGGATCAGGATACAACCTTCCTCCCATTTCCGTTGTTAATAATTGATGATCTGGAGCCACCTGGCAATCAGAAACCAATGGATACTGTAGTTCACGAATAATGGTATGTGATTCATTATTTTTAACTTCGGAAGAAAACCTAACAAAATCATTTTCAAGAATCATTTTCAAAACCAGCTTGAAATTAAGATCTTTATTTCCAGCCTTTAAACTAGCATACACCAACTGTATCTTATTCCCCTCTTGTTGAATTGAGGGCAAATTGTCCTTGCCTAAAACCTCAATATCCTTTGTTTTTTTAGTGTCATAAAGCATACGCCATATAGGTCCACCAGTTGCATAATTATGTCCCGATTGTAGGTTTTTCAATGAAACCAGGTTCCCCGTTTCGTCAATGGCAAATTCAACGTTCTGGTTTTTTATGGTATACACTTTTTGGCTAATTCCGTTAAACGACTGGGTAACGATAAATAAAAATGCCAAAACAAGCTTTAGATTAAAAAAATTTGTTTTCATACTGTATTATTTAAAATATAGTTCATTATTAGAACGATTCATGATTTACAATTGACTCATCATTATTACTTAAAGAAGGATTTGAAAGAAATTATTCAATTGGTTATTAACAAAACAATCAACCTTTTTTATTTTCATCTACATAACCTTAGCAATTAAATCCGTACTTCTTTTGTATATACTTCCTTTGTTATCCATAGTGTTCCGTACTTTTTCCAGTGACTGTCTATTGTTTGGTATTACATGCCTTAAACTGCTCGTAATTTGTTCAATTTAAAGACCCAATCGCCAGAGCACATCATTGCTTTTGCTTCAAATTAATTATAATTGGATACAGGAAGGCCACAATGAGGATCTTTTTATTACACGTATTACTACGGAGTAGTATTAAACCTACTTACTCAACTTGGATTAATTTGATTCTAAACAGCTAGTTAAAGTTCCTTTTCATAAACCAATACCGCAAGGCTGTTCATGCCGATTGTAACTGTGGGTGTCTCATCAGATTCCATATCCACTTTTAAATCACCAACACCTGCTGATTCTTTATATCGGTAACCAGGTACAGAAACCCTAGTTGACTCCGAACCATTAGATTTATGGGCCATGACAATTGCCATCCGGTCACCGTTTACAAAACTTCGACCCTTAATAACTCCTTGGTCGTTCATATAAAATCCTTCCGTATCCTTATAAGTTCCCATTACGAGAAGTGATTTATACTTATCTTTTAATAGATTCACCTTGGCTAAATGTTCCTGATAAATAGGAGTTTTGTCGATTGTTTTACGAAGACGATAAATCTGTAAATTATTCCGTAACCCTAATAAGACGTTTTGATTTACCAGCCATTTTATATTTGGCTCATCACCGTCTATATTCCTATCGGATAAAATAATTTCAGGAAAAGTATAGCGGAACCAGTCTATAAAATAATCGCTGCTTTCCGGATCCAAAATACTATGCACATAATCGACATATTGTGATGTCACATCTGTAATCCATTCTGTGCCGATGGCCATCTCTGTATCTTTAGTTTCAATGTAATCATGAACCATTTTTAAAGCATTGGCCTTATCTGCAATAACCCGTATATTCGGTACTGGGAATTCTTTCCTCAAATCCCAATCCCAAGTAGACTCGGCATAGCCCAACTGATCGTAAAAAACACTATTAGCCCCTAGTTCCAATGCATGGTCCGCCATTTTAATCAGTTCCTTTTGCCATCTGGAATCGTTGGTGTTTGCTACAACAAAGGTTCGTGCGTCATATTTTCCTGTAAAAGTTCCGTTACCATAAAACCGGTAGGCTTCATTTATTTCAGTCCCCGTGTTACTGGTATAACTTACTTTACGACCATCACCCTTCCGATAATAATCACTTTCTGTATCAATAAGTTTACCATTATAATAGAGTATAACTTTGCCATCTCCTTGTTTAAAATCAGCAATCGCCTTTTTCCAGGCTCGATCTCCACCTTGTTTTGGGTCAGTGACAAAGTATGAATCAGGATAACCGTTATCCATGCCACTGTTCCACCAACCAAATGGAAATACCACATTTACCCCTACACTTTCCCCTGCCTTTTTTACGTCGGATGCAAATTCTTTATAAGGAAAAAGAGTTTCACCATCCTGGTGCTTCATAATAATTCTTTGAAAACCGTTCATTTGTTTCACCCATAACGGCTCATCCCGATGATTCCACCAAGTATTGGCCCATTTCCTATATATTTTGGAGGTTTGATGCCAATTTCCTGAATATGGCGCAATAACGTTGGCATCGTTCTTCCATGTCTCTCCTGAAAGACAATTTGGATATTTATAAATACCTGTCTCTAGCTCTTTAAAGTTCTTATTCTCATCAGGATACACCCTTAAACCATGCCAGGTATCTTGATATGTTGGGTCATGACTTCCAAAATATAACCCTTGGTCCTTACCGACCAAAGCAAAACAATTTGCTGCTGTTCTCACAGGATAGATAACCTCCATCTTGCGGAAATTCTGATCTGGACCCATGTAAGAAAAAGGTATCGACAAAATTTTCTGAATTGGATCAGGATACAGCCTTCCTCCCATTTCTGTCGTTAATAGTTGATGATCGGAAGGCACTTGGCAATCAGAAACCAAAGGATATTGAAGTTCACGAATAATCGTATGGGATTCATTGTTTACGACTTCCGAAGAAAATCGAACCAGATCATTTTCAAGGATCATTTTAAGAACAAGCTTAAACTTTAGTTCATCATCCCCAACATTTAGACCATTGTATGTCAGTAGCAGTTGACTCCCATCTTGTTGAATTGAAGGCAGATTATCCTTTCCTAAAACCTGAATGCCCTTTGTTGTTTTATCGTCGTAATACATACGCCAAATAGGCTTGCCAGAAGCATAATTATTTCCGGATCGCAGATTCTTCAATGAAACGAGATTTCCCGTTTCATCAATAGCAAATTCTAAGTTTTGATTTTTTAAGGTGTGCACTTTCTGGCAAATACCGTTAAATGACTGGGTAACGATAAATAGGAATACCAAGATCATCTTTAGCTTAATAATATTTGTTTTCATACTCTATTATTTAAAATTTCTTTCGATTATAGGTTATTATTAGAAGGATCATGGTTTACAATTGACACATCGTTATTCCTTAAAGAAGGATTTTGCATTATTGTGTCTAATATCCGTTAAAGTACCCTGGTAATGTCTAAGCTCTTTCGCCTCATAAGGATGCTTTTCAATTTCCTTTTCATCGATATCTATGCCTAGACCTGGTTTATCTGGAATGGTCATTTGCCCATTTTTAAAAGTAATTTCCTCGTTGCAAATTTCCGATCGCCAAGGGACATCGCTGCTCATGGTTTCCAATAGATAAAAATTGGGTACACAGGCCGCCAATTGCAAGGTGGCCGCATTGGCCACGGGACCACTGGGATTGTGGGGACAGATCGGAATATGATAGGCTTCGGCCATGGCCGCTATCTTTTTCAATTCCATGATTCCCCCGGCGTGACTTACATCTGGTTGGATATAGTCTACCGCCCGAAGTTCGAAAAGACTTTTAAACTCCCATCTATTATACAATCGCTCCCCTGCTGAAACAGGGACCTTGATTCTGCGCTTCACTTCGGCCAAACCTTCAAGATTCTGCGGAGGGATGGGTTCTTCATACCATAAAATGTCAAAATCGGAAAGGGCATTTCCTATTCGAACGGCCGTAGGAATATCAAATCGTCCATGGGCCTCTATAATGATGTCCGCCTCGTCCTTTACTGCTTCGTAAACAGCCCCAATGCATTCCATGGCCTGGTTCAACTCTTTACGGCCAATCTGTAAATAGGCCGACCCGAACGGGTCCCATTTTAATGCTTTAAAACCATTTTTAACGGCTATTTTCGCCTTCTCCGCAAATTCATGAGGGGTCTTGGCAGGGGCAAACCAACCGTTGGCGTAACAGGGAACTGCCTCCCGTACCTTCCCCCCTAAAAGCTGATATACGGGCACTCCCAAGTCTTTTCCCTTGATATCCCAAAGGGCCATTTCTATGGACGATAGGGCGCTCATAAGTACGGCTCCGCCCCGCCAATAGGCATTGCGGTACGCCAGATGCCAAAATTCCTCAATTCGATGTGGGTCCTTGCCTATCAACAAGCTTTCCAGTTCATGACAGGCTTGGGCAACGGTATGCTCCTTGTACTCCAAAGTAGCCTCTCCCACTCCATATAGGCCATCTACATCGGTAAAAACCTTTATAAATACCCAATTTGTACGATACGCATGGCAGATGTACGTTTTTATGGCAGTAATCTTCATTGTTCTATTTTTTAAATGATTTTTTCTATTCCAGGAACCAATTCAAACGAATCAGTCCCCCTTCTTTTACATTCCTTCACAAAAGGTATTGGATCTTCCGTGTTTTCCGCAAACATGCCGTAATGCATGGGTATGGCCATACGAGGTTTTAAACTGTCGACCAAAGAAATTGCTTCCTGCCAATTCATATTGCCCAATCTACCATTGATACAGACCAATACCACATCAATCTCACCCTTGGCAAGAGTCTTGACCTCCTGCACCAATGTGTCCGAAAAAGTGGTATCGGCACTTAAATAGATCTGTGTACGTGCTGTATTTATGACACCGCCTACTGCAAAAGGGTCAGAATGGTAAGCCGGAGTAATCGCTAACAAAAAACATCCCAATACATAGGTTTTCCCTATGGAAACGGAATGCATAACTAATCGATCAAAACCCATTTCTTGGGCTTTTTCCATCACGCTTTGCGGCCCGTATATGGGAACAGTGGGATATTTCTTATGAATTTCGGGAAGGGCAATGGGATCAAAATGATCCAAATGATTATGGGTGATAAATATATAATCGGGTTGAAGCTCCTTAATTTGAAGAGGTGGGGCCATGAGTCGTTTCAATCCCTCGCGTTGCTCCACTATGTCACTTAAAAATGGATCCACCAATAGTCTTGTTCCGTTCACTTCGAACAAAAAACTACCTTGTCCCAGCCAAGTAATTGATAAAGAATTCGAATCCATACGTTAGTTTTTACAAATCAATATCTTCAGGCAAATGCTGGGCGGAACAGCCCCCATCTACCACCAATCTTTCGCCCGTTATATTTTTGGCCGCATCCGATGCCAAGAAAGCCACGGCTTGGGAAATATCATCCGCAGACGCTTCGCTCCCCAAGGGAATATTATTTCTTCTTCGTTCTTTAACCTCAGCCGAAAGCTCATCCCAACGATCCGTATAAATATAGCCCGGTGCAACCATATTTACGCGTATACCCTTGTCCGCTAAATCTGTGGCCATAGCCTTGGTAAGAGCGTCTATACCCCCCTTGCTGGTCACATAGGCGATACGATCATGGATGGCCCTAGTGGAAACATTGGAACCTAAATTTATGATGACCCCTCTGGATTCTTGCCCTACCATAATTTTCGCAGCCTGCTGGGAAACCTGAAAGGTACCCATCAAATTTACCTTTAATACCCTTAAAAAATCATCGGGATGCATGGTATCGAACCTCATTCCAATCCCTTGATCCGCCGCGTTGTTTACTAGGATATCAAGACGACCGAACTTTTTTGTAATTGCTTGAAACATACCTACTACCTCGCTCGTATTCGAAATATCGGCTACAAATTGATCAAAATCATGTAGGCCCATGGCATTTAATAGGGCTGCTCCTTTATCTAGATTTTCTTTGGAACTTCCATTAATGCATACTTTGGCGCCTTCCTTGATAAATAGTGACGCAATACCTACTCCGGTATTTTTGGTCGCACCAGTAACTAATATTACTTTATTTTTAAACTTCATTTTTAAATTTTACAGTTGTATACTTTCTTATTGTTATAAATAAATTCATCCAATACACCCATGAACCTATTTTTTTCATCAAACAGTCCGACCACTATCTTTCTTTCTTTCTTCCACTCTATGATGCCCAGGTTAACATCTATGGAAACACCCGTAATTGGTGAAACTTCTGCTTGAAATATTGCTTCCGCATTTTCTGCATAATCCTCGGACGAGGATACAAGCTGAATTTTAAGGATTCCTTTACCAAACACCCCATATTTGGCTTTTAGTTGGAATCCATCTCCTTGTTCCTGCACGCATATTGGGTCCTCGATTATTCCAAATTCATTCACATCGCTTATATCGCAATATTCCGAAAGTGTCGATGTTAAAATTTCATACTCGAACGTCATACTCCCTTTTGGTTGTAATTCAACTAAAGGAGACAGTACTTCCACTTCCAAATATGGGGGATTTGACCGTTTGTCATTCCCATATTCGATAATCCTATTTCTTGAATGGATAAGGCCCTTTCCTTGTGACCATATTTGAACAGACGTATTGTCAGGATATGTTCCATTTTTTTCGACCAGAAACCTATACACTAGGACTTTCCCTGTTTTCTTATGGATGTAGGCCACCCAATTGGCATCCGTATCCAATCCCACCTTGCCGACTAAATAGCTGTAATCTACCAGAAGGTGGTTTTTATTTCTTCTATATTGGGGGTTGTTAACTAAGCCGTGCATCACCTTGAATCCTTGGTCGTACTGGGTATGCTCACTAATCGGGCACACGACCTGATATTCAACTTCTTCTCCAAAATCTTCGGTCTTTAGCTGGCAAACTGGCCAAATGGACCATTTTTTTGGCCTATCTGAAAAATTAGTAAACTGGGCCTTTATTCGCACCCCGGACTTTTCGGGTATCAAGCCAATGGCTCGTTGAATCTGTAACCCGGTAAAATCATCCACAGGACTCACTAAAAAAGCCTCCGACCCATGCACCGCATCTACTCTTTCTTCTATGGAATAGAGGCCTCCATCCAAAACTTCGTCCGGTGGTCCAGGCCATTGATTGGCATGATCCCAACCTTGTGGGGCGGGCCATATTTTTTCGCCTCCGTAATTCCGCCAAACGCCATCGCTTTCTTCTACAATACTACCCGACCACTTTTGTGCAAGGTCTTTATTCGCATATAGGAACTCATGCCCTGCCAATTCCAATTGAATAATCCTACCCCCTAATTGCGGAGCAATACTGATTTTCATCCAATCGTTTTCCAACAAATACACATCCCATCCTAAATAACTTGATGCTCTAAGACGTTTCATATCTTCACCTGATTTGAGTGAATTTTGTTATAATCTGTATTGAAATAGTATTTATAGCCCACCAAAAAAAGGAGTCCGCACAGTACCCAAATAATGGATAATAAGGATATTCCTGTAGATAGTCCGATAAAAGGTTTTAGGTAGCCCAAAATTATTGGTGATAAGGACCCAACAGAAAAACCAATCATTAACATGACCCCTGATGCCGAAGATTGGTATTCTTCGGGAATTACATCATAGAGTATTGCATAGGTATTGGCATCAAAAAGAGCCCTCCCGAAACCAAACCCAGCGAATCCGATGTAAACCCACATTAGGTCACTTGAATAGCCCATCAAAACAATAAAAGGCGCGGCGAACAAAAGTCCGATTGCTGGCACCAACATTCGTATTGCCGGATTACCCGTTACTAATTTATCTGTATACTTTCCGGCCAAGATCACCCCAATAAAAGCAAACAAATGCGTATAGAACATAGAATGAAATCCCGCACGGGATAAGCTCATATTGAAATTTTCGAATAAGTAGGTGGGCGTCCAGGTAAGGTAACCGACTAGGACAAAAATCAGTCCGCTAAACCCTACTGTCAATATCAAGGCCGTTGGAGTACGAAATAAGACCTTAAAACCTTCTTGAAATTTCACCTTTTTATGTGTGTCTGCAGTAACTCTTTTTCCCTTTTTGTCCTTGAGTCGAAATATCATTACAATACCATGGACTACACCGATAGCGCCAAACACATAAAAGGCATTTCTCCAACCATAATGTTCTCCTATATAACCCGCAATAAAACCACTTAGTATGATACCTATATAATAGGAAGTCTGATGAATAGACATGGCCAATGATCGGGTCTTCTTATGATATTGGGCTAATAAAGTATAATTCGCCGGACCAAAGAAAGCCTCCCCTCCACCTGTGGCCACACTCCGCATAATAATCAGCAAGAGAACCGTACTGGCCAAACCGGTAAACATAGTGGCAACACTCCAAAAAAGGACACTGATGGTTACGATCCACTTTCGACTATAAATATCTCCGACATAGCCCGCAATGGGCACCATGGCGGCATACACAAGATTAAATATTGTCGCGATAGTGCCTATTTCCACATCGGTCAAATTCAAATCAGCCTTGATGAGAGGCAAGACTACATTAAAAATTTGTCGGTCTGCCTGATTGAGAAAAAAAGCTACCCACAAAAGCCCTAATACCTCCCACTTATAACTTTTATAACTTTTCATAGAATTCTAATGAATAATTTATTTAATGTCTCAACGCACATGCAAGGAGTCTCTTACGTTCTTTTTAATAATATGACTTCAAAATCTAGGTTTCCAAGTTCTATGCTATTGTATAATGCCATTTTGCGATATAATTTAATAAGGTCATTGGAATAGTTTTTCCCTCTTAGTGCCGTAAATTCCATCTATGTTGAACATTGATTTCTCGTAACCACCGTCTGAATCGTATTCGCATTTGTCAAACCAAAACTGGTTTTAGACGGCCAAAAAAAATCAACAAATAGTATTCACCTCAACATTATCATGATTATTATGGGCCTTCCGATGTTTTCTACACTTATTTTATTTTAAATTTTAATACCCAGGATTTTGATTTTCTTGGTTTATTAACGGGTTCGTTTGGATTTCTTGTTCCGGAATAGGCCACAGAAGGTGCGTATCTAACACATTAAAACCCTTTGCATTTAAAATAACCTCTTCAACAATGCCCAATCGTTTTAAATCCAACCATCTTTTTCCCTCCATATACTGCTCATAGCCCCTCTCCTTTAACACGGCATCCAAGAAAGACGATTCCGTCCAACCTGTTGAAGGGTAATCTACCGCGGATACACTTGAAGCTGGATATCCATAAGCCCTTCTTTTAATCATGTTCAAATATTCAATTGCTGTAGAAGTAGGTCCGTTGGATTCTTGGGAAGCTGCCTCTGCATATAGTAATAAAATATCGGAATACTTCATAAAGGGAAGGTCATTGGAAAAACTCCTGTTTCCTGGCGCCGCAGGATCTCGATATTTTGAACAGAGTACAGGAGTGGAAGCTGGAAGAGTTTCAATCTCACCCGTATTACGGTTCACATACTCGGAAAATATATTGAATTGTTTTCGAAGGTCATTGTCGTCCCATTCCGAAATAAATGGGTAATCAGTGGTTGAGTATAATACAAAAGCTCCAAAAGGAGCATAAATGGTTTTGTCCCACAACATGAAAAATGGCCAACCAGTACCTACTTGATTATTATATTTTATATAAAATATTTCCTCGGACGACCCATTCGCACCAGCGCCATACAGAGCATTAAAATCATCTGCTACTTCCACATCTACTAGTGAATACATCCCAGAATCAATAACTTCACCTGCTTTAGCTTTTGCAAGGGCCCAGTTTTCATTGGTTAAATAAATCAACGCAAGCAATGATTTTGCAGACCATTTAGAAGGATGACCAAATTGAGCTTCGGTACTGGGAAGTACAGCCTCTGCATCCTGTAAATCTGAGATTATAGCCTCGTATACTTTATCAACAGGACTTCTGGGAAGCGCATCTTCAGTTGCCTCTTCACTTCCCAAATACAAGGGCACATCTCCAAAGTTGACCACTAAATGATAGTAACAGAACGCGCGCATAAACTTGGCCTCTGCAAGCAGTTCCTGCTTATCATTTTCGAGGATATCCATTGATGGAATTTTTTCAAGTGCTATATTTGAAAAATTTATACTTCTATAAAATCTGCTCCAAAATCCGGCAGTTCGATTTGCATTTGTTGGATCAAGGCCCTGATATTGTCCAACTGGTATATATGAGCCCCTGCCTGTAGCGTAATCAGACATGCTTTCTAGCTCCGCGTAGTAGGTCTCCCCAAACAAACCTGCTTCCAATAACGGCGCATAGATTGCATTTATGGCCGATTGGGCGTCTGATTTTGATTGGTAAAATAATTCATCAGACAATCTGTCCTTTGGCACTTCATCCAAATAACTTTCACACCCTACGAGTATAACCGTAAGAAAAACAAAAAATAAAGAGAATCTTTTCATGACTTATAATTTTTAAATGAATTTATTATAATTTCAATTTTAACCCAACTGTAAAAGTTCTGGCGTCTGGAAAACCAAATTGATCTATACCTGGAGAAATTTGACTATTGCCACGGGTACTAACATCTGGAGAATACCATGAATAATTGGTAATTGTAAAAAGGTTTTGTGCCGAAACATATAGGTATAAGCTGTTCAACCAGTCAATATTTCCAGCGACATTTTTAAAATCGTAGCCTAATTGTATATTTCTCAATCGAAGATAAGAGCCATCCTCCACAAAACGGTCAGATGCCAAATACTTTGTATTTTTACTTACACGCGGAAACTGTGCATTAGGATCGGGATTGGCTTCTGTCCAAAAATTGCCTAGAACATCCGTTGTCTGATTCAACCCAAAAGTAAAAACATCCGAAACAGTGCTTTTGTTAAAATTAAAAAGATCGTTTCCTTGAACTCCAGAAATCAAAAAGTTGAAGTCGAAATCCTTATAAGATAAAGTCGAATTGATTCCATAAATAAAATCTGGATTAGGATTGCCAATAACAGTCCTATCCAAGGCATCAATATCACCACTACCATCAAAATCAACATATTGTATGTTCCCCTCTTCCGTTAAACCGTCTTCGATAAATCCGTAAAAAACACCTACCGGTTCGCCAACCCTCACCAAATTCACACTGGTTGATATAGGAAGACTCAAAGTAGAACCAAAAATATCGGCATCATTTGCAAGACTTAAAACCTTATTCCTATTTCTGGAAAAAGTAAGGCCCAAACTCCATTTCAAATCTTCCGTCTCTAAGATTCTAGCATCCAAGGACACGTCAATTCCTTTATTTTCAATAGCTCCGATGTTTGTCAGAGAATTTGAAAAACCTGTTGACGTAGGCAATGGCACACTTGCTAAAAGATCATTGGTTTCTTTATTGTAATAGTCAAGGGTAAAGGAAAGGCGGTTGTGAAATAGACCTAAATCCAAACCAATATCAGTCTGTGAGGTAGTTTCCCATTTGAGATTAGGATTGGGTTTGGAAGTTCCTGGAGCGAAACCTACAAATAAATCGTTATCAAAAACCGCTGATAAATTCGAAAGCACTGAAAGCGATTGGTAAGGGGCTATTGCCGTATTGCCAGTTTTGCCATAAGAAGCTCTAATTTTTAGGTTATTTATTAATTTGGAATCCTTTAAAAATTCTTCCTCCGATATTCTCCAAGATACTGCGCCAGAAGGAAAATAACCCCATTTATTGGCAGCGCCAAAACGAGAGGAACCATCGGCCCTTATACTACCCGTAAGCAAATATTTTCCTTTATATGAATAAGCCCCCCGAGCAAGTCCCGATAACAATGAAAATTCCCGATAGTACGAAACAGGTATGATTGGATTACTTCCGGACTGGAGATTAAAGTTTTCAAGTGTATTGTTCAAAAATCCGGCGGAACCCGTTACCACCCCTTGTTGGATATTTGTTTCCGTTGTAAATCCTGCGATTAGGTTTAGATTGTGATTATCCGATTGAAAAGATGTGTCATAGGACAATAAATTCTCGTTTAGCACCCTTGAAGCTTCATCATAGCTAATTGAGGCATTCCCTGTAGCAGATACTTTAAGCAAAGTAGAGGAATAATTATCCCCACGTGAAACTTCATAATCAATACCAATGGAAGATTTAAACTTCAAGTTATCAAGAATAGCATACTCGGCAAACAGATTGACCAAAACACTATTTGTAGTACTCAGTCTTTTGTTCTCTAGTGCAATGGCAACAGGATTGTCTGCAATATCAGGGCTAAAGGCATAGGGTGTAACATTGGTATACTCACCATCACCATCAAATACAGTAAGTGTAGGAGGTGCAACAAGCGCACCGCTTAAAACCCCATCTCCCCTAGAGGAATTGTCACTTGTCAGAGCATTCGCTTTTCTTCGAGAAAGAATGGTATTGGCCGATACTTTTAGTCTATCACTTATGTCATGGGTTAAATTGGCCCTTAATTGATAGCGATTGAAATCTGAGTTAATAAGGATTCCCTCTTGATCAAAATAATTACCCGAAAGACTAAAAGTTGTTTTGGCGTTACCCCCACTCACAGAAATGGAATGATTTTTCACAATGGCATCCCTGAATACCTCATCTTGCCAATCGGTGCCCTCTCCAAAAGAATTGATTTCAGTCTGAGTGAAAAAAGGGTTTTCACCATCATTGCTAGCTCTAAAATTCGCCAGGTTAGCAAACTCTGTGGCATTTAAAAAATCTAATTTAGTCGCTGCCCGCTGTACGCCAACATAAGTATCTATTTCAATGATTGTTTTACCTTCCCTACCCTTTTTAGTAGTTACGAGTACCACACCATTAGCTCCCCTAGAACCATATATTGCTGTGGCAGAGGCATCTTTTAACACCTCCATGGATTCTATATCCTTGGGTGACAAATTGTTTAATTCCCCTTGAATCGGAAATCCGTCAACGACATACAATGGTTCATTGCTTCCCATGATGGAATTACCACCTCTAATTCTCAAACTTATATTACCTCCCGGTGCACCAGAGTTTTGGGACACTTGAACACCAGGCGCCAAACCCGCCAATGTCTGCAAAGGGTTTCCTCCCCCAGGTATGTCAAGTTCCTCACCTTGCACTGAAGCTACCGAACCGGTTAAATCACTTTTTTTAACGGTGCCATACCCAATTAACACCACCTCATCCAAACTTGAAGCACTTTCCGACAATGTTATACTTAACAAAGATTGATCGTTAACATTTACTTCTTTAGTGGAAAACCCTATATAAGAAACGATTAGGGCAGCATTGTCGCTGGACAACATGATTGAGAAATTACCGTCGAAATCTGCTGTCACACCATTCGTGGTTCCCTTTTCCACAATGTTGGCCCCAGGCAACGGCGACCCATTTTCATCGGCCACCGAACCAGAAACCTTAGTGTTCTGGGCAGTTACATTAAAGCATAGAAATGTAAAAATCAGAATAGGAAGGGCGTTCCGTAACAATCCAAAAACCCATTTCAGGACTTTATATTCATTCTTGTTTTTCATAATTAATTTAAATTTTCATTAACATTAGGTAGATGGTTTAATTGATTACACAACTGTTGTGTAGTGTAGTGTTTCGATAAATGTAGTTATAAAATTCAATTATCCAAAAAAATCAGGTTTTTTTTTTGAAATAATCAATAAAAAGCGTCTAGAATTGTAAAATTCATAAAATACAAAACAGGTTTCATTTAGAGCTTCCCCATATTATAGGGTAATAACAACTAATTTTATAGCCATTCTGAAACCGGATAAGTATTGGTTTCGATAAATAGATGTTTAACTAATTATCCATTTACCCCTGTTATACTTCAATTTTCCCATCCTCCTATTAACTTCCTCAATAGGAATAATAACATAGCCCGAAAGCACTTTTAAGGTTAGATACAATCATGCTATTACAAGAACCATGACTAGGTTGCAAGCGGCAAAAAATTCTCCATAAAATAAAGGGACGGCTCTACTTGCTTTAACAACAAATCATTAGGATTTGTCAGCATATGCAGGAACATTTGTTATATTTATCGGGAGAGGAAGGTAATATAGTACTATCCCATATATGCCATACAATTCACTTGAAAAGGTCTTAATTCCTACTTTTTTTATAACTTTAAAAATTTTAATAGAGCTTTGCCTAATTAAGTTAGTAGCATAAAACATTTAATCTGTGGTGTAGTGGAGTGTTTTATATGTGCTTCGAAATAATTACCTAGACTTAATTGATTTGAAAATTTTAATCCCTTAATAAGACCAATTTAATTGTTCAATAATTTTATGAAAAGTGAAATAGAAATTGATTTGAATTCCAAAGAACCAATTTATAAACAATTGGTAAAAAATATTCAAAATTTAATAGACGTAGGAATTTACGAAAAGGGAGATTATGTCCCATCCTTAAATGATTTATCGTTAGAGTTAAAAATTTCCAAAGAAACAGTAAAAAAGGCCTATTCAATTTTACGTGAGAAAAATATTCTGGAATCAACGCAAGGAAAAGGTTACTATATATCCTATGATGACGATAATCAAATAAAGATATTATTGATATTGGACAGATTAGGCACTTATAAGCAAACTATGTTCAACTCCTTTTCTGACACTTTAGGTGCCGATGCCCAAATAACGATACGATTACACAATCAAGACATTACCTCTTTTGAAAATTTTCTGGAAGATAGTTTAGACGATTATGACTATTACGTAATCACATCTCATTTTCCTCTATTAAAGGATATCCAAAAACGAGCATTAAAAGCTTTAAAAAAAGTACCAAATAGAAAGTTGATTCTGCTTGACCACAACCTGACTAAACTACCTGGGAATTTCGGCTCGGTTTATCAAGATTACGAACAGGATATTTATGACGGACTCGAACAAGGACTGATTCCCTTAAAAAAATTTCAAAAATTGAATATCATCTCAATGTCAGGAAGTTTATATGCTCCCTATCTCCATAATGGAATAAAAAAATTCTGTTCAAATTATAATATCCAATACGAGTTCCACAGTGAGGTTAATCCTGCCAATATTAATAAAAACGAAGTTTTTCTTATTCTCAATGGCCAATTGGACAATGAACTTATTCAACTTGTTGAAGCTGCGAAGTCCAAGGGGTATAGTATCGGTAATGAAATTGGGATTATCTCTTACAACGAATCACCGATCAACAAAATTATTCTAAACGGACTAACAGTTCTTTCTACTGATTTTGAACAAATGGGCAAACTTGCTGCTAAAATGGTAATAGATAAATCGTTCGCAAAAATAAAATGTGATTTTCGGCTTATCAAAAGAAATAGCTTCTAATTTTGTTTTAACAACTCACATTAAATTATGTATATAATATTTGATTTAGATGACACTTTGGTAGATAGTGAACAAGGCCATAGGAGTGCAATAAACCTTATTTACAAAGACCACTTTCCCAACTTGCTGCCAAAAATTAATATTAGTAGTATTTGGCTCAATATTACTAACCATTATTTGGAATTATATTTTAGAGGTGAGCTTTCCCTCGAACAACAAAGAGTCGCAAGAATACAAAAATTTTGGGAAATTTGTGGAGCAAAGCTAAATGAGGAATCAGCTAAAAAAATTTATAAGAAGTACCAACGGTATTTTTTAAATTCGTGCCTTAATTTTGAGGATACCATTGAAACTTTAAAGCTGTTATCCACATTCGAATTATTGATAATATCCAACGGTTGTTATGCCGATCAAATCTACAAGTTAAAGAACAATAATATTATTAAATACTTTAAACACATATTTATTTCTGATAGGGTAGGATTTTCAAAACCGGACAAAAGAATATTCCAACAAGTAGCTTATGAGTTAAATACGTGTATTTCAAATTGCCTATACATTGGCAATTCATACCCACTGGATTATTTAGCTGCACGTGATGCAGGAATGAAGGCCATATGGTTGGATAGGAACAGTACCGGTGGCGAAAATGGAAACAACAATATCAGCTCATTAAAACAATTGCCTAAACATAGATTTTTACAAACCGATTAAGTTTCACCTTATCTTATTTTTAAACACAGTACATAAAATTGATGGATTAAAAATTGGTGGGACTTAATTATTATCTAAAGTCTAGTTCCAATGTCCTTAACCTTAATCAATTGGTAATATTTTAATTTAATCACCATACTTAAGAAGTGTCTTAGAATATAACAATAGCATATCCCACCATACTCGCGTCTTTTACTATGTATGGATTCTTCCAATTTTGACAATTCACCAAGTTCCATCAGTGTACCTGGACAATTCAATTTAGATTTCCTAAGCACTTGAAAATTAATATATGCCCTGCAATCAATTTTTTATCCCAAGAATTTGCAAAACTCAATAAAAATAGTTAATGCCAAGATTTTTGAGTTTATCTGAATTTTTTAATTTGCATGGTCCTAAGGGCACTAGAAATAAACCTAAATACTCCGTGCTTCCGTTCGTATTACCTAATTGCAATTATTGTGAGTAACGACATCGGCCTGCAAAATCTTTGTTAATTTAATAAGATGGCACAACATAAAGCGCAGGGATGTATTATGATCAAAACCGTGCCCTATAAAGGTATTTAAAGAGACTATTATAAAAGATTCGAAATGCGACACTCTGGCGAAAGATTAATAGCTCTTAAGAAATTGTCCATTACCTAATTATGATGATTTACGGCGCCCACTCTTGGTAAAACTCCCTTCATATACATCATATTTTAAGCAAGATTGCCCTATGCAAGTTTGATTCCTTGTAAAGGACGAATGCGTTGGACGATGTCAACATTCCACGCAGAACAGACCTGAAGGCTTCCACGCGGTCTACAGATATCTAGTATGAAAAAACTGTCGGGTTTATCATACAGCTATACTTATAATTCACATAAATAATTTTTGTGAATTAAAAATTTGTTATATATTTAACACTACACTACACTATACTATACTAAAGTAGAGATTCAGCGAATCGATAAATAGTATAAAATTCTTTAAAATCATGAAAAAAATAATATCAATTGTAATAACCGGAATTATGTCAATTGGATTTGTAAATTCCCAAAACAAATACAGCACATGGGAGTTATATAATCATTCAGGGCCAGGTTTAAAACAGACCGGATGGCTGAATACTAAAACATCCAAAGAAACAAATAAATCTTCTTTTTGGTCCATTGGGTGCGAAACACTCGACAGAGATTATGCAGATTTCAATAAATATAAAAACTATGTTGAAGAGTTAGGTGTAAAAAGAGCAAGGTTGCAGAGTGGATGGGCTAAATGTGAGACAAAGAAGGGTGTTTATGATTTTAAATGGTTGGATGAACACGTGTATGGTTTGGCACAACAGGAAATAGATCCATGGATAAGTTTATCCTATGGAAATTCTATATATGGTTCTGATATACGCTTGGGAACACAAATATTTACTGATTCAAAATCAATGGAAGCATGGTTGAGGTATGTGGAAGCTACTGTAAATCGGTATAAAAATGTTGTCAAAGAATGGGAAGTCTGGAATGAGCCAAATGGGCAAAAAAGCAATACTCCTGAAGTTTATGCAGCGCTTCTAATTAAAACTTCAGAAGTTATAAAAAAGGTACAACCTGATGCCAAAATTCTGGGATTTGCTTTAGCAGGAATACCCTTAAAATGGACGGAAGAGGTGTTTGAAATATTAAAAAAGAATAACAAGGTAGAACTTGTAGACTACTTAACGTATCATCCATACAATAGAAACCCGGATGATAGTTATGAAACAGTTGAAAAATTGGAAACACTTGCCCATTCATATAACCCAAACATTAAACTTTTCCAGGGAGAGAACGGGAGCCCTTCTCAACTTGAATATACACACGCGCTAGCAAATTATCCTTGGACTGAAATCAGTCAGGCAAAATGGTTCATGCGACGTATGGCTGGAGATAGGGTTCGAAATATTCCAAGTTCAATCTTTACCATGGTTGATTTACATTATCCTAATATGTTGCAATCTTTTGGTTTGTTACGTGCCAACCTTTTAAATGACATTATATACAAAAGGCCTTCTTATTATGGTGTTCAACACATGGCCTCTTTTTTTGATGATTCTGTCATTGCAATCGGCGAATTACAATACGACTCAAACAGTTATCGAAAGTTAACAGTGGCGGGTTTTAAAAAAGATAATAAATCTGTTCTTTTGGCATGGTATAAGGATCGAATTCCAGATGATGAACTGAAATGGGATATAATAACCCTGAGTATTAAGGGTGAGACATTCATAGATCCGGTTTATGTGGAAATTATCACGGGAAAGGTTTATGAAATTGCTAAATCAGATTGGGAAATTAATGGTGAGAATACATTATTTAAAAACATTCCTATGTGGGATAGCCCCGTCATGATTGCGGAACGCCAAGAAGTTGATTTTAGGACCCACTAAGATCAAACTCAGAGTTTATTCTCATTGGAATTTCACCTACTTAGGGGGAGGTGTCCTTTTGGACGTGTCTTATATTTTAATAATTAGGTTATCGGAGAATTAAATTTATTGGAGCATTTGTAGTCTGCCTTCAACAAAGCAACATGGACACACACGAGGTTTAGAATGTGAACTACCTACCACAATATTATTCTTTGGTAAAGGAGCTAAAAGTCAAACTAGCGGAACCTAAGACCAGCGTGATAAAAAATTTACAAACAACATCTTTTGTAATGACAAATGTTTAGAGAATAATTCATAGTCTATGATAAAGATTTCAAAATATCTATATTCGTAAAACGAAAGTTACTTTGACATATACTTTTCATAAGAGTTCACAAATCGTCAACACGATTAGTAATTTCTAGCAAGTACTCGACTCTGATTGACCTAAGCGCGGAAAGTTCGAGCCCCGGCCAGGTCACTTAAAGCCTTTTAATAGTTACTTCTATTAGGAGGTTTTTTTATTTCTACTTATTTGTTTAGAAAACTCCAGCTCTGAGTATACCTTAGGGGAACCCAAGGCCAGACTCCTTAATCAATTACTCCAACAATTTCGAATACAAAAAATTAACACCAATTGTTATTATGTATATTTATTGACCCTATTTTCGGTTGACAATTAGACTAAGTTTTATAGTGGTTGAACATAAATAATTAAACCCATAAGTTTGTTCTGAATATTTTTTTTGGTTTGATAAATGATCTTCCAATAATATCAATTCTTGTACACTACAAATGTAAAAGACAAATCTTCTCCTAATCCAGAAGCGTTAAATGTTCTTACACTCAATTCACCACCACCCGAACTACTTGAAATAAAGCCAGGTGAGGCACTTCGAATTGTTAAGACTGTAGTGTATGTCGCATGGTGGTAATTCTCATCGAATATTTTGATTGAAAACCAACCGGGAAAACCAGTTTGCCTAACTGAAAAATTACCGCTCCCTGAATTCGTGTATCCAGCTGAATTAACACTTCCATAGGCAATAGGAATCATATTTGCCATACCTGTTGAATTCGAATGAATCTCTCCTGTGGTTTTTATATCACCGTTAACTTCAAGTTTTTCAGAAGGGTTAATCGTTCCAATACCAACATTACCATCATGTTTTATGGTAAGCCTCTCAAATAACATACTTTCACCATAATTAGCCCCATCCTTTGTATAAAAGGCAATATTCCCCCTAAATTGAGCGCCATCTGCTGTACGTGTTTCAATTCTTGAAATGGCTGAGTTACCAGGAGAAGAATTAGAAATAAAATCTAATCTTCCTATAGGACTATTAGTCGAACCTTGACCACCCTGAATTTCTATTGAGGCAAAGCTATTATCAGCAGGGCTAGTACCTGTAGCAACCGTTAAGTATTTACTAGCGCCCGGTTCAACACCAGGGTTTCCGTTACCAATACCAACACTACCTAAATCAAAATGTATATTATCACCAATTTCAATCCATAAGGTACTACCGCCGCTGCCAGAACCAATCATCAGATTACCGTCTGCATCAGCTACAATATTACGCTGCCCTGTTCCAATTAAATCACTTGAACGAATACCACCCTCTACATCAAGTTTAGTTGTTGGGCTAGTTGTACCAATTCCCACATTTCCAGTTCTTTTAATCGTCATTTGCTCTTCAAGTACTGCATCAGCCCCGCTAGTGCCATTCATTGTATAAAAAGCTAAGTCTCCATAAAACTGAGCTCCGTCTGATACTCTAGCCTCTATACGGGCAATTTCAAAAGTTGGCCCAAATGAACTCATTGATAAAAAGCCAAACCTTCCAATTGGCCTATTATCAATATTTTGACGACCCTTTATTTCAATTGCTCCAAAATCACCATCACTTACTCCACCAGATACGGTTAAATACTGTGACGCGTTAGGAATATGCCCTGGCAACAGTGCACCAATAGTAACATTGCCCGCATCGTAATTAATACCGTCAATGGCCTCACTCCATAAAGTACCACCACCTACACCAACCTCATCTGTACCTGCTACCCAATTACCTAAGCCGGCATCCCATTTAGCCACTTGCCCGTCAACAGTGCCTACTAAGCCATCTACAACACCATCATCGCCAACTAAAAGGCCGTGACGCATTGTTATATCAACATAATCTCCCAAATCTACCGAACCACTGCCATCTTCTATAGAGAGTATGTCACCAATCAAAACCAGGCCTTGATCATCTGTATCTACCAAACCGCCAGAAGCTAATTCCTCTATGGCCGTCTGAGTATCAACTGCTGCAAGACTTGTTCCTGTATTATCAAAAGGAACCTCGGATGCATTCTGGTCATCTGTGCCACCAGGCGGAATAATAGCGGATAAATCAACCCCGGTACCATCCGTTATTTGAAGCATAGTTCCTGAAAGGGATAAATTTTGTTCATCTGTATCTACCAATCCACCAGAAGCTAATTCTTCAATAGCTGATTGGGTATCAACTGCTGCAAGACTTGTTCCTGAATTATCAAATGGAACCTCGGATGCATTTTGGTCATCTGTGCCACCAGGTGGAATAATAGCAGATAAATCTATCGTTGATCCATCTGTAATACTCAAATCCGTTCCCGAAAGACTTATATCTTGAATTTCATTAGTTGGGTCTGCGTCCGCATCAGCACCACCTCCGCCAGAACCTACAAGCTCATCTAAAGCGTCTTGAACATTCCCTGAGGTAAGTCCAGAATCCGTATTATCATACGGTACTTCTGAGGCAATTTGTGCATCTCCTCCACTAATCAGTCGGTTATCAACATAGGCCTTAACCGCTCTTTGCGTGGGTAAAATACGAGTACTATTTTCTAACAGGTCACCATCATCTGATATTTCATCAACCTGATTTCCTGAGTTTAAATTAAATCCGCCTACCACCCGAAAGTCACTATTTATCTTGACCTCACCTGTATTCTTATTTTCAATATCATTACCATTTGCTAGCCATTGTTGATTACCCGAAGCCATTGCATAAGGTACCGCCATGAGTTCGGTGGTTCCTACCTCAATGTCATTAAACGAAACTGCCACAAAAGTAGCCTCTCCCCAAGGTAACCTTGAATAATCACCACTACTAACGCTTCCATTACCAATATGTATATTAAAAACTCCGTTAGCATCCGTAGTAATAGAATGACTTTCTTGGTATAGCGCGACTCCTTCTGAACTTCCGAATTTTAAGGCAATACCAATTTCTATGGTCTCTTCATCCATTAAATCGTTTTCTGAATTACGCGCCACACCTTGGTAGTTGATATAATTCTTCTGCTGTGCCTGTAGCATACATGTACCACAGTACATAAAAGCTACTATAAAAAGCATAGATAGGTAGTTTTTTTTCATAGTTCTATTTTTTTATCAATTTATATTCTTGAGTTTCTAAGCCCCCTTCTAAGTAGAGTTTTAAAACATAGACCCCATTGGAGAAATACGTCATATCTATCTCGTATTCTGTTTTTTCAGCTTCAATTATTTGTAAAGACACCCTTTGTCCATTAACCGCAAAAAGTTCTATTCCATATATATTACTCTTAGGAGCGGCAACTACCACGTGTTCTATTACAGGATTGGGGTACACTATAATATCATCTTCCTCTTCAATATTTAAAGGAATTATCAGAATACCGTTACCGGCCCAAAAACCTTGATCAACAGAATTATTATTTGCTACCAAACCAACAACAGGCTCGCCGATAGTAAAACTTACGGTAATATCGCTACTGTTCATTATACCACCTACGCTACTAATTACACTACGCCCTATTGACTGAGCAAAAGAAAATGTGGCAATAAATAATAGACAAACGAGGATTGCTTTTTCTTTCATTTTTGATCTTTTAAAGATTAATGTTCTTTTAAGCTGAAAGGTTAACAGCTTTGAAAAATTATTTTGCCCCAATGAATTGAAAAATCAATCGTCTTTATTTCTTAGGAAAGATGACCTCTTTATTTCTTGAAGTCTATAATATTAAAGTTGGAAAGTAGCCAGTTGTCAGATTACTCAAAATTTAATTAAAGTCCACTAGATTGTAGATCAAGCTAGATTAATTATCAGATAATAGATCGTATTTACTCAATAATTAAACACTATCGAAACAACAAAAAATCGATTTTAAAACACCATAATATTCTAAATTCTGAGTAATTAAAATAAGTACGGGTACAACTGACGCAAGTCATATCCCAACCCCTACACAAGAAGTAACTTTCCCCTTTTTAACGATTGTCGATAATATCAAAATACATGCTATAAAAAAGCATCAAAAAAGGATTAAACTCGATTTAGGAAATTATAATTAAAAATATGTCTCAAAAATTAGAGGCGCCTGGCGCACCAGGCATAGATGCCAGATGGACTTCTAGCACCAAATCGGGAATTGGTAAGGCACTTAATTCCGCATCCGATGTTACTTTTACTCTAAGTCATGGTATTCTTAATGAAGCATACTATCCGCGAGAAGATATTGCCAGTATTCGCGATATGGGTTTTGTAGTTACCGATGGGCATGAATTCTTTTCGGAAGAGAAAAGAGATACGGAACACTTTATAGAAACACTTAAAGATGGCATTCCGGCGTATCGTATAGTAAATACAGATAAATTTGGAAAATTTCAGATTACAAAAGAGGTTATTGTCGACCCTTTTAGGAACACTATTCTACAACATATAGTTTTTGACCAAAAAGACCCTAACCTCCCGTTACGCCTTTTTGCATTACTTGCCCCGCATTTAAATAATGAAGGCGGTAACAACACAGGGTGGTTAGGCGAATACAAAGGTGTAGAAATGCTTTTCGCTAAGAACGGAAGCACTGCATTAGCAATGGCGTGTTCTTCAAAATGGTTGAAACGTTCGGTAGGGTATGTAGGTAAATCTGACGGTTGGCGGGACATACGCCAACACGGAAAATTAGAATGGGAATATGATCGTGCTGAAAAAGGGAATATAGCCCTTACCGGAGAAATTGATCTTTCAGAAAAAGATTTTGTTCTGGCAATAAGTTTTGGCATAACCCATTTAGAGGCTGCTAATCATGCAAGAGCAAGTATTCTAAATGGTTTTGATACCGCAAAAAGAAAATATATTCAAGAATGGCAAACGTGGCAAAACACCTTACCAAATATACATGCCGAAAATTTTAAGATGAGTGCTGCTATATTACGCATGCACGAGGCTAAAAACTTTCCTGGGGGTATTATAGCAAGCTTATCCATTCCTTGGGGTGGTACAAAAGGTGACGCTGACAAAAGCGGGTACCACGTTGTATGGCCTAGGGACTTGGTACAAACTGCGGGCGGATTCAATGCGCTGGAAACCAAAGCAGATGTATCTCGAATTGTAAATTATCTCATGTCAACCCAAAATGCAGATGGTAGCTGGCCACAGAATATGTGGCTTCAAGGGGAACCAAACTGGTACGGTCTGCAAATGGATCAAATTGCTTTACCAATTTTAGAAATTCTAAAAGGTTATTTACGTAATACCATGAGTAATAATAGAATGATAAGGTATTGGCCCTTAGCAAAAAAAGCTATCACGTTTCTATTGGTAAACGGGCCCTTTACAGATCAAGACCGTTGGGAAGAAGAAAGTGGATTTTCGCCTTTTACCATGGCAACAGAAATTGCGGCTCTCTTGGCCGGAGCCGAACTCGCAGAAATAAACGGTGATAAAGATTTTGCAATATATTGCCGCGATACTGCTGATAGTTGGAACGATACTATAGAATACCGTACATATGTTACCGGAACTCCCCTAGCCCAAAAACATGATGTAGATGGATATTATATTCGTATAAATCCATTTTCAGATATTCCCGCATCTGAATTAGGCAATAGAACTATAAATTTAAAAAATCATCATTCTGACCATGGAAAAACAAACATAAATGAACTAATTAGTGTAGACGCATTGGCATTGGTCAGATTTGGCCTAAGAGCTGCTGACGATCCTAAAATACTGAACACACTAAAAATCATAGATGCTGAATTAAAGGTTGCAACCTCAAATGGCGATTGCTGGTACCGCTACAATAATGATGGTTATGGGGAACAAGAAAATGGCGATCCTTATGATGGCACCGGCAAAGGTCGTGCATGGCCATTGTTAACAGGAGAAAGGGGTCATTATGAAATAGCGGCAGGTAATATAGAGTCAGCTAATAAACGCTTAAAAGCGATGGAGGTTTTTGCAAACCATGGTTTAATACCTGAACAAATATGGGATGAAGATGATATTCCAGAAAAAGGATTACGCAATGGTGAACATACAGGATCCGCAATGCCACTGACATGGGCACATGCAGAATACATTAAACTATGTATTTCAATAGAACATAAAAAGGTTTTTGATATGCCCATTGAAACCCACGAACGATATCTAAAGAATAAAAAAAAGTCAGATAATACGATATGGCGCTTTGATAATGGTTCAAGAACATTACCGAAAGGAAAATCATTACGAATTGAAACCTTAGCCGAATGCACCGTTCTTTGGACAGATGACGATTGGAAAACAACGTTTAAAACAGCGTCTAAGAATTTGAATTTTGGAGTATTTATCACTGACATTAAGCCAAAAGAAGAAGATGCTACTAAAATAGAGTTTACATTTTATTGGAAAGAAATAGACAAATGGGAAGGAAAAAATTATTCAGTCATCGTAGTTAATGAATAATGGTACGCTGTTTATTAATTGCTTCATCAACCAATATAGTCTCTGAATTTAACTTTAGAAAAGCTGGTAATATAACGTAATAATCACCTCTGTTGCCTGTTTTTAAGTATTAATAAACAGTAAGAAAAGTACAGAAATATAATTTTTATCAGGAGTGATGCCGATACATCTTCACCATTAAATTATAAAGTTCTGGGTGTTTTTTATGAAATGTCTCTGGGTTACTGAAGAAGTATTCGCTGGCTACACTCAGAAATTCTCCTTCGTTAGTTGCGCCGTAAGGATTAATGTCAGATTTACTTTCTCTAATATCATCAATTTCCTTGTGCATCAATTTTAACCAAGGGGCAACATATTGTTTTTGCATAAGACTTTCAGGAATACCATCAACAGCACCATCGGCCTTATCTATCAAGTGAACGAATTCATGAATACCAACGTTGCTGGTTGAATTTTCATTTTCAAATCCTGCATGTAGGGCTGGAAGAGACAAAATCATTAAGCGGTTCATGTTACCAGAACCTACTTTTCCTAAAATATTACGTCCATCCCCTTCAGTCTGGTTTTCATCATTAAAACTTCCTTCGTATAACAATACCTCATTAATATTTCGGTAGCGTAATTCAGGAAATCCAAACAGGGGTATTACTGCACTTGCTCCTACTAACAAGTGATCGGTATCATCAATTTCAATTTCTACTCCTGTAATAGTTACATCGTCAAAAAAGTATAGAATTTCTTGTTCAAAACGTAACTTATCAGTCGGAGATAAATCTGCATAAAACGATACTTCTTTATTAAGAATATTTCGCCATTCTGGATTAAAGTCCTTCAGATTAATGGTTTTCTTATAGAACCAAATCCGCCAAACAATAAGTAGGACAAAAAGCAAAAGTGGAAAAAAAATATAGAAATTATTGGACATAGTCAAAGTTAAGAAGTTTAAAAAAGCATTGACAAAGAATTTGACTTCTGTTTATTATATACACCAAACATTGTATAAGTTATGGTAATTCTTACATTGTTAAACGAGCAATTACTAACTCTAGCGCTAAACCTTGTACGATAATAGAAAAAGTCACCACTAGGTAATTAACAGGAACAATATAATCTTATGAAACTTTTGCAAAATGTAATAAAGTTAGAAAAACAACCACTACTACTCCATCATTAAAAAGACTTTCACCAACTATGGTATAGTCTGTAATTTTATAAACCGAGAATTGAGGTATGCAAAAATGGGCACCATTATCATGAGAATACTAATAATTAAAAATAAATCCATCTGTCAAATTACATTATACACACCTCATCGATTTTGTCTTTCAATCTTATTAAAATAAAAACAGACAGTCATAGATGTCACCCATATCTATCACTGCCTGTTACATCAAAAACCAACCAATTAAAAAATACCATCCGCCTAATAAACCAATGGTATTATTCTAACGTTAAGCTCTCTTGTGATGATTTAAAATTTTACCTTTTGCACTTGTATGAACATGAATCTTTTTACCATGATTCTCTAACACCACTCTATATCGCTTTTTAGCTTTGTCATTTCCTATTTGTACCATATCATAAGAATCTTTTTCGAATTTCCAATTGGGATATTCTTTGGCTATAGACTTACTTACAGAATAAGGTAGCGGTACATTTTTAAAATGCTCTGTAATTTTAATAAGTTCACCATTTCTATCATAAGTGGCTGTCAATTCTTTCCCTTTTTCTTTCATGACTATTTGAAAGGTATCGTAATCGGCATTAGAATCTATATTTGGGTTTATGTAAACATCTCCCTCTACATATTCTACGGGTATTGCATTATATTCAATAATCGAATAATTAGGAAAATCTTCTTCCAATGCTGTTACTACTAACTCAGGTACTTCTTTAACCTGTAATTTGGCTCTAAAGAGCATGTCTTGTGCATTTGATTGGAACGCCAATCCGATAAGTACTGCACTTAAAATTGCTGTTTTCATGTTTAAATTATAAATTATAATATTCAGTAAAAAAAATTAATTCGATTGCTTAAGACATCACGGTTTCTTCAGAATGTACATTCACTTCTGAGGCAGATGAATCTGACATAATTTTCTTTGCACGCGCCAACTCTTCTTCGGTACCATGTGCAATAACCAAAAAATTATCAGCCTTTATAGCGGTCTCATATTGTAGAACACTGTTTTTTGGTATTCCAATACCAAAAAGTGCACCACCTAGTGCAGACAATCCACCTACAACAACAGCACCTTCAAGACCACCAATTAATGATGCTACAATTGGGCCTGCTAACATTACCGGTCCGACACCAGGTATTAGAAAAAAGCCTGAGCCAAAAACAAGTCCCCAAATACCTCCCCAGAAAGCACCTGCCGACCCCCAGTTTTTCATTCTGTCACCAGTGTTATAAAAACCGATAACTTTGTCTTCTTCGTGATAATCTTTACCAACGATTGAAAGTTTTTTCATGTCGAAGCCTGACTCTTGTAGTTCTTTGACCACTTTTTCGGCTTTCTGATGCGAATCGCATATAGCGACTGTTACTCCATTTTTCATATGATTCTTATTTAATTATTAATTAAACTTCAAATGCTTATCATCTTTTGATAGGTTAAAATTATCTTGATCAAAAGGTCAAAAGACTGACCTAGATCAGTTACCCCAGTTTTAATCTTTTTTTAACGAGACAGCTATTTATTTTTAAGATTGATAAGAGCCTAAAAAACAAGATTTTATTTAGAAATTTTTGGTCCACACTTTCTAATGGGTGATCTCTCCCTTATTCAAAATTCGTTTAAGTAATATGGAATATATTGGTGCATTACCTAGCATTGTTGTACAGACGGAAGCCGTAACCGCAGTGAAAATCAATGGCAATATCAACTCATAATTTGCCGTCATTTCTACCGATAGAGCCAAACCCGTAAGTGGAGCCCTTATGGTTGAGGCAAAGATGCCCGCCATACCTGCAACACCAAAAATAGCTGGATCAGGTACAAGGTCTGGGAAAAAATGTTGCGCTACACCACCAAAGAGCATCCCTAAAATTACCCCTAAGGTTATTAAAGGAGTAAAAATACCTCCTGGTACTCCTGAGCCGTAACTAAGAACAGAAAGAATAAAACGGACAATAAATAACGCTAGAAGAAATTTCAACGTAAAAGAACTATTATAAACGTGTGAAATGGTACTGTAACCTGCTCCAATCATATCTTCTGAATACAACCCTACCGCAGTAATGATAAAAGCCAAACACAGCGCAATGGTGACATAGCTTACCTTCAGTTTTTTAAATAAATCTAAAGATCCAATCAATAATTTATTAAACATAATTCCGACAACGCTAAGTACGATTCCCAACAATACAAACAACCATATACCCGATAAATCTTCGAAAGTGAATATTGTTGTTTTAAGTATAGGTCCACTCCCAACCAACAATCGTACTACCATATCCGCAGAACCGGCGCCGATCATAAGCGCTGCTAACGAATAAAAATTAAACTTAAAATGGCCGTTCATCTCTTCAATAACAAAAATGATACCTGCAAAAGGAGCGTTAAAAGCACTTGCCAACCCAGATGCCGCTCCAGCACTGATTAATGGATTATCCTCTTCTGCAGGTTGGTTGAAAATATCTTCAGCCATCTTGCCCACGTTGGCACCAATCTGAACGGTTGGCCCTTCACGACCTAATAATAACCCACTACATAATGAGAATATTGAAGCAATAAATTTAACAGGTATAACCTTTCGCCACCTAACAGGCCTTAAGCCATCTAGAGCACCTTCAATTTCTTGTATTCCACTACCTGCGGTTTCAGGTGCGTATTTTTTCACCAGAAAAATTGAAAACCAAATACCTACAAAAGTAAAAAGTATAGGCCAAGCCCAATCTTGTAATTCTTGATCAATAAAACCTATATGAAAAGTTGTTCTAAGCGTGGCTAAACGAATAAGAATTAGCCTAAAAAGAGAACTTAAAAAACCTGTAACCACCCCAACAAAAAGTGCATTTGTCAAAAGCCTATAATTACCAACATCTAGATTTACTAGCCTATTGATGAGGCTTGTAATTTTTTTATTATTCATTGGTTATACTTAAAGTGTTTCCTATTTCATTATGGTATTACAAAATTAAAGAGTGCACCCTGCATCAAGAATGACACAAGTCAGTTGTTAAAAACATTAATCATTTATTTATTTTGATATGACGTAAGTCATTCCATCTATGTCATAAGTCCTTTAGATTTGTAGTTGCTAACTGCTACAAATTCAAAAAATAGAATTGAAATTCAAGACTCCAAAAAAGATAAAGCAATCGCTGACCGAAATCGGAGAACTCTCTTATTTTGCAGGTCGCTTTTTTAAAGAGGCGTTACGGCCACCTTTTGAATTCAACGAATTCTTACGGCAATGCTATCAGATTGGTTATAGATCACTAACCTTGGTTTTGGTTACTGGTTTCATTATTGGGTTGGTTTTAGATTTACAATCACGGCCGACAATGGTTCAATTTGGTGCTGTTTCTTGGATGCCCAATATGGTGGGTATTTCCATAGTACGGGAGTTAGGTCCTGTTATAACGGCTTTGGTTTGTGCAGGACGTATCTCTTCAGGAATAGGTGCAGAATTGGGATCGATGCGGGTTACCGAACAGATTGATGCTATGGAGGTGTCTGGTACCAACCCCTTTAAATATTTAGTGGTTACTAGGGTTATGGCAGCTATATTAATGCTTCCGTTACTCGTGATTGTAAGCGATGCTGTAGCTCTTTTTGGTTCGGCTTTAATTGAAAACATAAAGGGAAACGTTTCCTTTCAACTTTATTTCAATACAATTTTTGACGCCCTTTCTTATACAGATTTAATACCTGCTATTATTAAAACCTTCTTCTTTGGTTTTGCCATTGGCTTAGTGGGTTGTTTTAAAGGGTATTACAGTAAAAAAGGAACAGCAGGTGTCGGTATAGCAGCAAATACGGCAGTAGTAATGACCTCTCTACTTTTATTCCTCATAGACTTTGTGGCGGTTTTTATATCTAACATTTTTTTTGATGTATGATGAAAAATGAAAAAAACATACAGGTAATGGAACAGACCACTGACCAAAAGGAAGTCATTATAGAAATCAAAGATCTCTATAAAACGTTTGGCGACAATAAAGTGCTCAACGGATTTCATATGAAGTTGTACAAGGGTGAAAATCTTGTAGTTATGGGTAAGTCCGGCTCAGGAAAATCCGTCATGATAAAATGTCTAGTAGGTTTAATTCAACCGGATAGTGGTTATATTTCTGTTTTGGGAAAAGAAATAAAAAACTTAGATAGGGAAACTTTGGACGAACTAAGATCTGATATCGGGTTTTTATTTCAAGGGAGTGCTCTTTATGATTCAATGACTGTACGGGAAAATTTAGAATTCCCAATGCGGCGTCACAGAGAAAAATTTGGTAAATTAAAGGATACTACCCCACTTGTAACCGATGCTCTGGAAAGTGTTGGTCTCGCACATACAATTGATCTCATGCCCGAAGAATTATCTGGTGGAATGCAACGTAGAATTGCTTTGGCCCGTACACTCATTCTAAAACCTAAAATCATTCTCTATGATGAACCTACCACCGGTTTAGACCCAATTACATCAAAGGAAATTATTGAGTTGATGCGGAATATACAAGTAAAATATGGTACATCTTCATTAATTATTACACATGATATGGATTGTGCACGAGTCATTTCTGATCGGATGATTTTATTGGTAGATGGTATAAATTATGCCGAGGGTAAATACTCAGATTTGATACAATCAAACGACCCAAAAGTAGAGGCCTTTTTTAAAAAATAGATTATGGAAAAATCAGCATCGGAAAAATTCAGATTAGGGGTATTTGTTCTCATAGGATCGGTATTGTTAATATTTGTCATTTATATGATTGGGAACAAACAGAACATGTTCGGTAACACCTTTACCATCAACGTTACTTTTAACAACATACGTGGTCTCCAAAAAGGTAACAATGTTCGTTATTCAGGTATTAGTATTGGTACGGTAAAAGATATTGAAATGATCAATGACACCACCATTCAAGTAGGTATGCTCATTGAAAATAAAATGCAGAAACATATTAAAAATAATTCTGTTGCCAATATAGGATCAGATGGTTTGGTAGGGAGTATGATTATTAATATTGCTCCTGGTATAGGCGAAGCCCCCTATGTTAAACCTGGTGATGAAATTAAATCTTTCAGCAACATAGCTACATCAGATATGATGAATACGTTAAACGTAACCAACGAAAATGCTGCAGTATTAACAGAGCAACTTTTAATTATTACACGTTCTATAAATGATGGTAAAGGTACATTGGGCCGCTTGCTAAATGATACGATTATGGGCCATAATTTAAGTCAAACGTTGATTAATCTGGAATACACTACTAATGACGCTCAAGAAACCATGCGAAAACTAAATGAACTGGTTTCACATTTTAACTCCAAAGAAAGTGTAGCAGGAGCTTTATTAGGTGATTCACTCTCCGGAACCAAAATTCGAAACGTACTCACACATCTTGAAAACTCCTCAATAGAAATTGAAAAAACAGCTAAAAACCTCAACGCTGTTGTTGGCCGTATTAACAATGGTGATGGAGCCATTAACTATCTATCTACAGATACCACTTTGGTTAATCAGCTTCAAAATTCAATGAAAAATGTAGATGAAGGCGTACTAAAATTTAACGAAAACATGGAAGCATTAAAACATAATTTCTTGACCCGTGGATATTTTAGAAAGCAAGAAAAGCAGAAAGAAAAAGACCAAAAAGAGTAACGAATATTAAGAACATTCCGCTTTAAATACTTGTATTCCTGATTTGTATCATGTCCTGCTTTTGAATACTACAATACCTTCATACCCGTAAAACAATAGTGACAAGAAAAAAGCTCCTCCTCATTTATTACATGGAGTATTCTCCTCAGATTCTATTTTTATAAACTGATTATTTATTGCTCAAACAAAAGGTTTTTAAGGTATGTCAGTAAAAGAGAATATTCTTTAAAGTTAAAGGAATAAAGTAATGCTATAAATTCAATAAAATGAATTCAAAAATAACATCTATATCGGCTCTCGAGATATTAGACTCTCGAGGAAACCCTACTCTAAAGGCATATGTAACCTTAGGAGATGGAACCAAAACTTCCGCATCTGTACCTTCAGGCGCATCAACCGGTCTAAACGAGGCGTTAGAGCTGCGTGATGACGAAAAACGTTATAATGGTAAAGGCGTACAAAAAGCCGTAGAAAACGTTAATAAAAAGATAGCTGAAACCCTTATAGGAAAACATGCGATTGACCAAAAAGATATTGATTACACCATGATTGAGTTAGATGGTACAGATAATAAATCTAGGCTTGGAGCCAATGCTATTTTAGGTGTTTCTATGGCAGTCGCTAAAGCCGCGGCCGTATCATCTAATCTTCCGTTATATCGGTATTTAGGAGGACCAAACACCTTACGTATTCCCGTGCCTTGCATGAACATTCTTAACGGTGGTGAACATGCAGATAATAGTGTAGATTTTCAGGAATTTATGCTCGTACCGCACGGAGCTCCAAATTTTAAGGAAGGGCTTCGCTACGTTGCAGAAACTTTTCATGTACTCAAAAAAATATTGAAAGATAAAGGACTTGCAACAAGTGTTGGTGATGAAGGTGGATTCGCACCCAATTGCGCAAGCAATGAAATTGCTATAGAATATATTATCCAAGCTATTGAACAAACAGGATACCAACCTGGTATAGATTTATCCGTTGCCATTGATAGTGCGGCCAATTCTTTTTCTCCGAATTTGGATAACAAGTACGACCTTACCAAGTCCGGTGCTGGTAAAATGACAACTGATGATCTTATAAACCTGTCTGGCGAATGGTTAAAAAAATATCCTATCATCTCATGGGAAGACCCACTTTCTGAAGGTGATTGGGACGGATTTTCAAAATTCACTAAAAAATTTGGAGATAAAATAGAAGTAGTCGGTGATGATATTTTTGTTACCAATAGAAAATATATTAGTAGAGGAATTAGCGAGAAAACTGCTAATTCAGCGCTTATTAAATTAAATCAGATTGGATCGGTTACAGAAACTATAGAAGCGGTGCGAATGTGTCGTGAAGCAGGTTGGCGGTATTTTCTCTCTCACCGCTCAGGAGAAACTGAAGATTCTTTTTTAGCAGATTTTTCTGTGGCTATGGATGGTGGACATTTAAAAGCAGGTTCAGCATGTAGAGGTGAACGCGTTGCCAAATACAACCGTTTGTTAGAGATAGAACACGAGCTTAAAGGGCGTTCAGAATATCGCTGGAAATAAATAATTGTCTTATCTTAACCAAGAAGTTTTTCTTAGGAAGAATTTTGTGTTTTTAATAGTTTAGAACATGCATTTTTATAATAAATTAGAATTATGACGGACATATCCATTAGTGAAAGTACCAATGTTCTTAGAAACAATTACACTGGACACTTGGCCTATATTGCAGGCGGAAAACCTTATGTAATACCTATAACCTACTTTTTTGATGAAGAGGACAATAGCATCATTAGCTATACCGCAGAAGGACACAAAATAGATGCTATGCGAAAAAACACGTCAGTTTCAGTTGTTGTGGAACAAATACAATCTATGGTGAATTGGGAATCTGCTCTCATCCATGGTACTTTTGAGGAGCTTGATGGCAGTACTGCCAAGCAAAAATTACATCAATTTTCAGAAGGTATAAAAGCGATTATAAAACGGAAAGAACATAAAAACCCTGAGTTTATTAATGAGTTTTCAAGTAAATCATATACTAGAGGGAATCCTATTGTTTATAAAATTAATATTCTTGAGATTACCGGTAAGCGCCGTGAGACATAAAAAAAATATCAACAATCAAATTGAGAACTAATTCTTGATGCTGATAAATATCTAAAACTGTTTTAAAATTTGTTACGGTACTAAACGTCGTGACTCATTTTAAAACAGTTTTTAGTTTATAATATACCCACTCCTAATATTTTACTTTCTTTAAAGCCGTAAAATACGAGACCATATCAAAAAGTTCTTCATCTATTGAACTTTGTCTCAAACGGCGATATGTATACCCAATATCACCAAGTAATTCTTCTCTGCACATTACATGCCTTTCCTCTGATTTTAATTTTCACAACGAATGATTCCGCACAAATCTTATAGCGCGTAACAAAGAGATATTCAAAAAAGATATAAAAGTGAAAAAGTGATAGGTTGTTATTGTACTGTAGGTATAGCAAATCTTCGATATTCTAATTTTTTTCAAACAATATTCTAATATATGATTTGAATCATGAATTCCAATATAACAACAATCTAGTTTTGTATAAAATTAAGGCTGTTTTCTAAAAAAGCGGTATGTATCAAAAAGTCAATATAAAATGAAACATCACTACATAATTTTATTAGTTATAATGCTCTTACCAATAAGTTCGGCCTATTCTCAAACTTTAGATTTAGACTACTGTCAAGAAAGAGCTCGATCTCTTAGTCCTATTAAAAAACAAGAATTATTATATAAATCCGAAGCAAGTTTAAATATCAAAAGTTTGAATAGTTTAAACCTTCCGCAATCGCGTTTAAACGGCGAATATAATTACTTGTCGGATGTAATGGATATTGGAATAGATATTCCTGGTTTAAATATCGCAGAAATTCCTAAAAATCAATACACCTTAACACTAGATGTATCTCAAAAAATTTATGATGGAGGTTATGTGAAAAACGCCAAAAAAATGCAGGAAGCACAAATGGCCGCCAACGTAAAGGGAATGGAGGTTGATTTGTTTGAGATAAAGGGAATGATAAATACACTTTATTTCAATGCCATAGTATATCAAGAGAATGAAAAATTATTGGGAACTGTTGTTGATGAATTGCAAAAACAACTTGAAAAAATAATGTCTCAAGTAGAAAATGGTGCTATGCTTAAGAGTCACGCCGATATTCTTAATCAGCAAATTTTACGTATTCAACAACAAATTTTAGAAGTACAATTAGGTCGTAAAGCAGTGATTAATATGCTAAGTGATTGGATTGGAGAAACTATACCTCCAAATACTGAATTTACTTTACCCTTAATAGCTGAACAAGATTTTATCAAGGATATAAATAGACCAGAACAGGAATATTTTGATTTGATGGAAGATAATCTTGAATCTCAAAAAAAAGTATTAAACGCTCAAGTTTTACCTAATCTATCTGGCATAGCCCAGTTGGGTATTGGGAGCCCTAATCCTTTAAATTATTTTGAAGTAGATGCCACAGAATATTATGTTGTTGGGGCACGATTGAAATGGAATTTTTGGGATTGGAAACAAACATCCCGCAAAAAGAAAGTGCTAGAAATCAACAAAGACATTCTTTCTAGTAAAAAAGAAGACTTTGAAAAGAAAATCAATATAGCATCTATCCGTGACAAATCTAATATTGAAACGTACAAACAACTTATTGAAAAGGACCAAAAGATATTAGAACTACAAGAAGATATCGTTAAAAAAAGTTATTCCCAGTTTCAAAACGGGGTAATTACTTCTACAGAATACATTATAGAGGTTAATAAAAGAACGGAGGCTCAATTGAATCTTCAAATACATGGTATTCAAAAAATACAGTCAGAAATTAATTACCTGACCACTAAAGGAAATTTATAACAACTAAATCTATACAAATGAAATATTACATAAGTGTTGTCATTCTATGCTTTGGCCTAATAGGCTGCTCCGGTGAAAAATTATCGGACGCATATGGCAATTTTGAAGCTGATGAAGTAATTGTTGGCTCAGAAGGTCAAGGCAAAATACTTTCTTTTAATGTAAAGGAAGGAGAGCAAATACTGGCGGGTACTATTGTAGGGTATATAGATACCATGCAACTATCCCTTAAAAAAAAACAGCTCATTGCCAGTATCAATTCTGTCTCAGCCCAAACCTTAGATGTTCAAAGTCAATTGAATATTTATAGAGAACAGAAAAACAACATTCTACGTGAAAAACGAAGAGTAGAACATATGTTAAAGGATGAGGCAGCTACCCAAAAAGAGTTGGATAATATAACTGGAAATATAGAGGTGGTGGACCGCGAGATAGAAGCAGCCCGCAATAAGTTAGAAACCAGTAATAGAGGAATCTTGAGCCAAATAGAGCCTATAGAAAGACAAATAGATTTGATTAATGATCAAATAAACAAAAGTCTAATAATGAACCCTGTTTCTGGGACAGTCCTTACAAAGTATTCGGAAGAAATGGAGTTGGCCGGTTATGGAACTCCCCTATATAAAATTGCAGGACTTGACGAAATTACACTCAAAGTTTATGTGAGTGGTGACCAACTTTCTCACATAAAAATAGGGCAAGAAGTAGAAGTGTTGATTGATGACACAAAAAAGAAAAACCGAGCTTTAAAGGGTACTATAAAATGGGTTGCTTCTGAGGCAGAGTTTACCCCAAAAATTGTTCAGACAAAAGATGAAAGGGTTGATATGGTATATGCAGTTAAGGTACTTGTACAAAACGATGGCTTCTTGAAAATAGGTATGCCAGGAGAAATAAATTTCATGAATACTTCTGAATAGAAATGATTGATCTAGAGTAGATAAATCTAATAAAAACACTAAGACATGATGACTTCAATTTCAGCAGAAAATATTGTAATGAATTATGGTAAGGTCAAAGCATTAGACGCTGTTTCTTTAAAAGTTGAAAAAGGTGAATTGTTTGGACTTATAGGTCCTGACGGTGCTGGAAAAACCAGTCTTATCAAGATTCTAGGCACGCTACTATTGGCAAATAGTGGTACTGCTGAAATAGAAGGGATGGATGTTGTAAAACAGTACCAAAATATACGCCGACAAATTGGGTATATGCCTGGTAAATTTTCGCTGTATCAAGATTTAACGGTTGAAGAGAATCTTAATTTTTATGCTTCCATTTTTGGAACAACATTAGAAGAGAACTACGACCTCATTAAAGATATATATAAGCAGATCGAGCCTTTTAAAAAACGAAGAGCTGGTAAACTCTCTGGCGGCATGAAACAAAAATTAGCACTTTCATGTGCTTTGATTCACAAGCCTAAAGTATTGTTTTTAGATGAGCCTACAAGAGGTGTAGACCCCGTTTCTAGACAAGACCTTTGGGATATGCTTCAAAGTCTAAAGAAAGATAATATCACCATTTTGGTTTCTACAGCATATATGGAAGAGGCGCTTCTCTGCGATCGTATATCACTAATGGATCATGGTAAAATATTGGCTACAAATAGTCCTGACGGACTCATCTCAGATTTTAAGAAGCCTTTGTATGCCATACGTTCTGGAAATTCCTTTAAAATAATTAAAAAGCTAAAGGCTTATGAGCATGCAAATTCTGTTTATCCTTTTGGTGATTGGGTACATTATACAGACCAACGTGATACAATTGATCCATCAGAAATAAAATCTTATTTAGAAAATAATGATACAGTCAATGTAGAAATAAAGCAGATAAAAGCAAGCGTTGAAGATTGCTATATGTCACTTACCTCTAAAAATAAAACCTATGAGCAAGTCTGAAACAGCATATAGTATTATTGTTGAAAATCTGACTAAGAAATTCGATGATTTTGTAGCAGTCGATAAAATTACATTCAATGTAAAAAAAGGTGAAATATTCGGTTTTTTAGGAGCTAATGGTGCTGGTAAAACTACTGCTATGCGTATGCTTATTGGAGTTTTGGAACCTACCAGTGGTAAAGGTCAAGTAGCAGGCTACGATATATTTAAAAATTCTAGAAAGCTTAAAAACCACATCGGCTACATGAGTCAAAAATTCTCTTTATATGATGATTTGACAGCAAAAGAAAATATGCGTTTTTTTGGTGGAATCTACGGTCTTACAAATAAAGAAATTAGAAATCGCACCAAAGAATTACTAACCCATTTTGGAATGGAACACATTGAAAAAGAGCGGGTAAGCTCTCTGCCATTGGGTTGGAAACAAAAATTGGCATTCTGTACTGCTTTGATGCATAAGCCCGATGTAATCTTCTTAGATGAACCAACTAGTGGGGTTGACCCAGCTATAAGAAGACAGTTTTGGGAAATGATCTATGAAACTGCAGAAGGTGGTGTAACCGTTTTAGTAACTACCCATAATATGGATGAGGCCGAATATTGCAATAGAATTTCAATGATGGTCGCCGGAAAAATGATAAAAGTAGATACGCCCCAAAACTTAAAAGATGAATATAAACTTGAAACAATGGGAGAGGTATTTCTCCATTTGGCAAGAGGTTATGAAAAAGAACATGCAATCACTGCAAGCTGATCTGGCTTAAGTCATTGAAGTTATAAAAAAGTAAAATGAAAAATTTCAAGATATTCAAAGGACTTGTTCGTAAGGAGTTTCTCCATATTTTAAGAGATTGGCGTTCCTTAACGATGCTATTGGGCATACCCATAATCTTGGTGCTACTATTTGGTTCTGTTATGACAATGGAAATCAAAGATGCAAATATTGCAATTGTAGATCATGCCAAGGACCACGATTCTAAAGAATTGATCAATTTAATAAGCACTTCTGAATTTTTCAAATTGGCAAAATATCTAGATACTTCTGAAGAAATTGATGAAGAATTTAAAAAAGGCAGTATACGTATGGCCTTTGTTTTTGATAAAGACTTTGGTTATAAACTACACCATGAAGGTCATGCACAAATACAATTGATAGCTGATGGATCTAAGATTTTGACCTCCCCTAGCCTTATCTCATACGGTAAAATCATTATCAATAAACATATTGCAAGCAAAAATCCGCCGAGCGGAGCTGGTTATTATATTATACCTACAGTACGTATGATGTACAATAAGAATCTTAATGGTAGATATATGACCGTACCTGGTATTATGTCTACCGTTATTTTACTGGTTGGCGCATTAATGACCTCGTTATCAATTACTAAAGAAAAGGAATTAGGAACATTAGAATTACTATTAAGTACACCTATAAATAGGTTTCTAATCATGTTCGCTAAAATAATCCCCTATCTAATAACCTCTTTCATTAGCGCCTTATCTATTATTTGGGCAGCAAAATATGTGTTTGAAGTACCCATTTCAGGGAGTATAGGTCTTTTGTTACTCAATACTGTTCTCTACATTCTTACAGCTCTTGCCTTGGGTTTGTTGATATCAACTTTCGCAAATTCACAGCTAACTGCTATGATGATTACCATGACCTTATTAATGTTACCCACAGAAGTATTATCAGGAATGACATTCCCCACAGACAGTCTACCTGTGGTTTTACAATGGTTAGGGAAATTATTGCCCGCAACTTGGTTTAACATTATAAGCAAAGGCATCTTACTTCAAGGTGCTAAAGCAGATAGTCTTTTGTTTGAAACTTCGATACTGGTAATAATGGTAATGGTGTTTTATTTCTGGAGTGTAATACGGTTTAAACCAAGACTCCAATAATAACTAATATTTAAAATACAGACAGATGCGTATCATAAGATTCATCATAGTTAAAGAATTTATCCAGATTTTCAGGAATCCTCTGTTGGTACTAATTATTTTGTCTCAACCGTTTATACAGGTTCTTTTATTAGGTACAGCTGGTGGAGACATTAATTATGCGAGTGTTTATGTAGTTGATGAAGATTTATCATCTACCTCTAGAGAAATCATTTCTAAAATGGAGGGTTCAGATTTCTTTGATATAAGAGGAGCTGCTCTAACCATGGATGAAGCTTTTAAAGTTATGGAGTACAAAAACATTAATCTAATTGTACATTTTCCTCCAAATTTTGAGAAAAAACTAATCAAAGAACATAGCAGTAAAGTTCAGTTAGTTACTAATGCCATTGACGCTATTACTGCCAGTCTTACCTATGCTTATTCAAGTGAAATCATAGGTACGGTAAATAAAGATGTAGCAATAAAATGGGGTACAAAAAGCCTAACAAATAAAGCAGCAACAGTTAGTATTCCATATTCTTACTGGTATAACAGAGCACTTATTAGTCAGTACATCATGGTGCCTGCAATGTGCGTAGCCATGGTAGTTATGATTACAATATTATTGTCAGCAATGAATATTGTAAAGGAAAAAGAAATTGGCACGATGGAACAATTGAATGTGACCCCAATGAGAAAGACTCATTTTATTATGGGAAAAATTATTCCTGTTTGGATCATCAATATTGTGCTACTAGGCATCGGTTTAATATTAAGTCGACTTGTATTTCATGTACCTGTAGTAGGAAGCTTATGGCTTGTTTTCTTTTTATCGGGTGTTGTAATGTTCTTACTTTTGGCAGTAGGCGTATTAATTTCTGTTGTTTCCAATACCCAGCAACAAGCTATGTTCTTCACCTTTTTCATCATCATGATATTTGTGATTTTTGGAGATTTTATAACTCCCATTGACAATATGCCTTCATGGGGTAAGGCAATGGCCGAATTAAATCCACAAGCCTATTATTCCCGAATGATTCACTTGGTAATCACTAAAGGTAGTGGCATAAAGGATATCTTACCTGACCTGTTAAAAGTATCTGGATTAACCTTTGCTACTTTAGCAGTTTCACTCTGGATTTTTAATAAGAAGAATTAAAATACGTTTTTAAAATAGAAAGTATGAATAAAAAATAAAGGCTATCGTGAGTTACGATAGCCTTTATTTTTTGATTTTATAAAACGAGATTAATATATATCTTTCTTTAAAGCAGTAAAACCAGAGACCACATCAAAAAGTTCTTCATCTATGGAGCTCTGTCTTAATCTGTGATAAGTATGCCCTATCTCATCTAACAATTCTTCAATATTTTTCTCTGCACGTTGCATAGCATTTAACCTACTTAAATTTTCACTAGCTAATGATTCTGTACACGTTTTATAGAGTGTAACAAAGAGATACTCTCTTATTAAACTACGTATAAGCTTAGTGCTATCACCTATAACTTCGGGTTGTTTTTGGGTAGGCCATTTTAATTTTGCTTTTTCTTTGCGCCATCTTACATCTAGGGGAAACAATCTTAATTTTTCTTGTTCGTATGTGCCTTCGTCCACTAAATGATTATGAAAAAGGTAGTACTCATCTATAGATCCGTTTTCTTGGTTTTCCTCTACTTGAACTAAAATTGATCCAATAAGCGCTGTAATGGCATTAATAGAATTTGGAAGATCAAATTCTTTGGTCACTGTCATCCCCATATCCGCTAACAATAAAGGTACCCGGACACCAACTGTCCAGATTTCTAATTTACCATCATGAGTTGCTAAAGAATCTTGCACATATTGCGAAAGGGAATCATTAAACTGCCCAACAAAACCTTGATCTGATCCAAAAACAATAGCGCAAATAGATTTTTCTCCTTTTTTGGTGTTGCCGTTCTTTTTAGTATCCGAGGTATCTAACCCAAAATCTTTTAAATAGGCAACTAGTCCTAAAGATACATTAGTCCAATAATCATCCAACGATTCCATGGCTCTTTCATATTGTCCAATATTAGCAGCAGCCATAGCCTTCATGGTACGCACTATGGAGTCTAGATCTTTGGCTCCGTTAATTTGTCTTGTTAAGCTTTCTAGCGAATCCATAGCTATTATTTTTGGTTGTTACCCTGCCTTTTGAAATTCCTTTAGTGCAGCTTTTGTAGCTGCCAACATACTTTCTCTGCCTGCATCATCTAACCCTTTATCAGAATACAGACTTTTTTGAATAGCTTGTGGTAACGTGGCAATACTTCTTATGACCGCCTTTTCTGCTTCGCGCATATTTTCTATTGAAATAGTATCAAAAAGACCTTGGGTCAACGTTAGAAGTACCCCTATCTGTTCTGCTACGGATAACGGTTGTAGTTCATTCTGTTTAAGAATCTCGCGAATACGTTTACCGTGTTCAATAACATTTTTTGTTTCTTCATCTAAATGAGAGCCAAAACGTGCAAAGGTTTCCAATTCTTCAAATTGTGAAAACCCAAGTTTTAAATCGCCCGTAATAATTCTGTACGCTGGTAATTGTGCCTTTCCCCCAACCCGAGAAACCGATTTACCCACCTCAACCGCAGGTAAAATTCCAAGTTCAAATTGTTTGGGAGACAGATAAATCTGTCCATCGGTAATAGATATTAAATTGGTAGGAATATAAGCTGAAATGTTCTGTGCCTCCGTTTCAATTATGGGAAGAGCGGTTAATGACCCGCCCCCAAGTTCTTCACTCAAATGAGTAGAGCGTTCCAGTAATCTACTATGTATATAAAAAATATCTCCGGGAAATGCCTCACGCCCTGGTGGTCTTTTCAATAAAAGGGAAAGCTCACGATATGCCCTGGCATGGTTTGTTAAATCATCATATACGATGAGTACGTCTTTGCCCATTTCCATGAAATACTCCGCTATACTGGTTGCCGCGTATGGAGCAATGTATTGCAAACCTGGTGAATTATTTCCTTCTGTTACCATAACAATGGTATATGCCATTGCCCCGTTTTCTTTTAAATCTGCAACTACCTTAGCTAGCGCAGAAGCACGTTGCCCAATAGCACAGTAAATACAGATAACATCTTTATCTTTTTGATTTACGATAGTATCTAACGCAATAGCAGTTTTACCAGTTTGACGATCGCCTAAAATTAGTTCTCGTTGTCCACGACCTATTGGAATAAGTGCATCTATAACCTTAATGCCTGTTTGCAAAGGAATGCTAACCCCAGAACGATCCATAATAGGTGTTGCACTCCTTTCTATGGGATATCTTTTCTCATAAGAAATAGCTCCTTTTTCATCCATAGGTTGACCCAATGGACCAATGACCCTTCCAAGAAGCGCTTTACCCACGGGAACATCCATTACGCGATTGGTGCGTTCTACGAGGTCACCCGCATTTAAATCTGAATCTTCACCTAAAAGAATAACACCAATTTCCTCTTCTTCAATACTGAAAGCGATGCCATACAAATTACCAGGAAATTTTAATAACTCCTCATACCCTACATTGGGCAAACCTGATACTTTGACCACACCAGATGAAACACTGGTAACACGACCCACTTCTTTTGGCGCCAGTTTAAACTCATGATTCGTTCTATTTTTGGCAAGCTCATCAAATGTATCGTTCAATAAACTTTTGTAGTCTGTTGCGCCCATTTCATTTCAATTTTTATTTGGTTGCTAATTCAACATCTTCTTCAAACGAACCTAAATAGTCTGTAACACTCCAAGATAATTTGTACCCATTGGTTAAAATTTCAATACCGTTGATTAGTTCCGGATTAATTTTAAATTCAAACGCATTTTCAGTTTTCAATAACTCACTTATCGTTTTTTGTATTGAACTATGTTGATTGGCAGATAAGGCAAAAGCACTTTGTACCAATATGGGTTTTCCTCCTTTTAAAGCTTCTGAGAATTTTGATTTCTCATCAGCCTTTAGTTCATTTATTCTTTGTATAAAAACCTCAACAGTTTGTTGCTCTAAACTAACAGATGAAAGGTCTTTTAATGTTTTTCTTGCAATGTCAAGAACTTCATCCTTTAACCTTTTAGCTACGTTATCATTTTTGGTAGCTTGATCCTCGGTAAACGCTTTTTCTAATTTATCCTTGAGCTCATTGGCTTCTTTTCTTGCATTTTCTTTTAGCGTATCACCTTCCTCTTTAGCTTCTGACGCAGCCTTTTGCATTAATTCATCCTTTTTTTTATCGAAAATTTCGTTTTTATGGATGAATTCATCTTTAGCTTGGTCTGCCTCTTTTTTCTGAGATTCAGCATCCAAAAGTTGCTTCTTTATATTCGTTTCCCGTTCATCTATAGCCGATAAAATGGGTTGATAAAGAAAACGTTTCAATAACCACATTAACACCAAAAAATTGATGATCTGTGCTATTACAGTAAACCAGTCTATTTTCATATTTAAATTATTATGCGATGAAATGGTTCCAGAAAGGATTAGCAAAAATTAAAATCATTGAAATCACAAAACAATAAATTGCCAATGATTCCAACATCGCCAGACCAACAAACAGCGTACGCGTAACTGTCTGGCTTGCGTCTGGTTGTTGAGCCATAGAGCTTAAAGCAGTTGAAATAGATTTACCTTGACCAAGAGCCGGAATCATACAGCCAATTCCTGTTGTTAACCCGGCAGTAATGATTGACACCATTGCTATTATTGTAGTATTATCCATAGTATTAAATTTTATTTTTATATCAGTTTTAGTTTAAATTTTGAATTGAGATTTCCTTTTTACCTATTTAGTATCTGCTACCACTAAATTTTTATGATTCACCTGCTTCTTATCTGCTTCTTCTGTTGCAGCAGCTATATAAACCGTTGCTAAAATGCTAAATATATAAGCCTGTATAATTCCCGTAATAAGTCCCAATACGGTCATTAACACCGGAAAGAACAATGGTGCTATACTTAAGAGAATAGTTACAATTAGCCCACCACTCATAATATTACCAAACAGACGAACTGCCAATGCCAACGTTCGCGAAATTTCACTGATTATATTAAAAGGTAGCATAATGAATGTGGGCTCTATAAATGTTTTTAAATATTGAAGAACACCATTTTCTGCAATGCCGAAAATAGGCGTTGCCAGAAAAACACATAGCGCCAAAGCTGCTGTTGTAGATAATGAACTTGTAGGAGGTTCATAACCAGGAAAAATGATACACAAATTTGCAAAAGCAATAAAAATGAACAAGGTTCCTATAAAACCAAGAAATTTTTCTGATTTCTTTAATCCAACTTCTTTTATCTGTTGGTTCATACCGGTTACGAGCATTTCTAAAATACACTGCCACCTAGAGATCTTTAAATCTGTTCGCAGTTTTCTCGTTACCAAAACGGACACAAGTACCAATACAAACATTAATACCCAAGTGGTAACCAATGTAAGGTTGATGGTTATAAAGCCATTTTGCCAAAAAATCGTTTCGTCAGGACTTAGTTCCATCTTAATACTCTTTTTCTAGTTCTATTGGTCTCATCTCTTTGGTTTTGGTCATACGAATCACAATAAACCGAGCTATTATAAAGCCCAAAAGACAAATCAACATATACTTTAAATTATGTTGACCCATATAATAAAAGCCCAATAGCGTAGTGCCTACTCGTATAAACAAACTCCCTATATACCAAAGCGCAGGATTTTTTGAATCAAGCATTTTCTTTGAAGTAAACCAAAGTCCTCCAAAAAACATGAGTCCTAAGCAAGAGCCGCCCAACAGTACCAATAAAGTCATAAGTAAATCATTCATCTTTTTTATTTTTATGTTCGTGCATTGATTTATTTTCTTTGTCTATCCACTGCCAAGCAAGCGCACAGCCAACAAATAGACCCGCTAGCAATAAGGTTAGTGTCCAAGAAAAAGTCTGCGGATATCTACGATCTAACCATACCCCCAAAACAGCACCTAATACGGTTGGTACTGCAACAGACCAACCCACCATTCCAAAAGTTCCAAAGCCTCTCCATTCGCTTCTTTTCTCTTCATTCCTGGCAGATAACATTTGCTTTTCTTTATTATCAACTTCTTCTAAAAAGCCTTTTTCCCTTATCTTATCATCGGTGTTTTTACTCATGATTGACGAAGTTTTTTAATACCGTGAATAAATTCACTTTCTAATTTGGCAACAGCCTTTCTCACATCTCTTTCTTCTTCATCTAAATCTATAAACTGGCTTTCTACCGCACTTCTAAGTTTTCCTAAATCTGCCCCTGCAATTGCATTGCGAACAGATATTTCTACAAAACCGTCCCTCTTTGTTAGTATACCTTCGTCCATGGCTACAAAGTATTCTTGACCTTCCTTCGTCTCATAAGTCAAAATACCAGGGACCAGCGCAGCTACACAATCTAACCTATGGGGCAAAAACCCATACGAACCGGCATTGGTATCTACTACAATACGCAACACCCCAGAAATTTTTAAGAATATCTTAAACGGAAGTAAAATATGTAGTTCCATTACTTTTAGTTTTAAGTTTAGACTTTAGCCACCACTTTATCAGTAGTGCTTGCATTCTCTTTGTCAGGTTTATTTTCTGCTGTCTTTTCCTTTTTCTTCGGTTCTTTTTTAGATTTTTCTATGGCTTCATCAATAGTACCCACCATATAGAAAGCACTCTCCGGTAAATCTTTAAATTCATCTTTAAGAATACGTTCGCAACCGTCAAGAGCTTCTTCTAGTTTTACTCCTTTCCCCTTAAGACCGCTAAACTGTTCTGTGGTAAAGAAAGGTTGTGTAAAAAATCGTTCTAAGCGTCTAGCTCGGTTTACAATAGCGCGATCCGCTACAGAAAGCTGTTCTAAACCTAACATAGCTATGATATCTTTTAGCTCTTCATATTGAGCCAATGTTTGCTTTATTTTTTGTAGAAGATGATAGTGGCGTTCGCCAATAACCCCTGGTGTTGCCATTTTGGAACTTGATTGCAATAGATCTATTGCTGGAAAAAGTCCCTCACCAGCTCTTTTTCTAGATAAAGTTATTGATGCCGAGAGGTGAGAAAATGTATGTACCGCAGCAGGATCCGTAAGATCATCTGCAGGAACATAAACTGCCTGTATACTGGTAATTGCCCCTGTATCTGTATTGGCAATACGCTCTTCTAATTTTGAAAGTTCGGTACCTAAAGTTGGTTGATAACCTAATCTTGATGGCATTTGCCCCATAAGACCAGAAACTTCCATTCCTGCTTGAATAAAACGAAACACATTATCAATAAGCAAAAGCACATCGCGGTGCTCCTCGTCCCTAAAATATTCGGCCATAGTTAAAGCAGCATGCCCTACCCTAAAACGTGCTCCGGGCGGTTCATTCATTTGCCCAAACATCATCACCATATCTTTCAATACATCTGCCTTTTTCATATCATGGTATAACTCATGCCCTTCGCGGCAACGTTCACCAATACCGCAAAACATACTTACACCTTGGTGGTATCCTACCATATTATGAATCATCTCAGTAAGCAACACGGTTTTACCAACACCCGCACCACCAAACAACCCTGCATTACCACCATGCTGTAAAGGAATCATAACATCAATAGCCTTTATTCCGGTTTCAAAAATTTCAGATTTTGTAGATCGTTTTGACAACGGTGGCGGCAATTGGTGCACACTATTTCGTTTCATTTCGGGTAACGCATCTCCATGATCAATAGTATTCCCAAAGACATCGAACATGCGACCCATTATCTCTTTGCCTATAGGAACGGATAACTCTCCTCCATCTGTTTCGGCTATCATACCCCTAGCCAATCCCTGAGTTGGAGTTAAGGCTATACCTCTAATCCTATGGTCATCTAATTGTGATAAAACTTCAATAGCAATGGCATTGTCAGGCCCTGTGTGTATTAAGGTATTAATTGATGGTAGATTCTTATCGAACCAAATATCTACCACACTTCCACGTACGGCAACCACTTTACCCTTATTTAAATTACCGTAATTAGATTTTAAGGTCGTTGCCATACTACTGTTCTTGTAAATGAAGTAGTAAAAGTATTGCGTTGGGGTACCAATGGGAATGACCTAGGTCATGGTAATTTTTTTTCTTTTATGACCTAGGTCATTTCCGTTGGCAAGGAAACATCGGAGATTCGTAATCTGATATCTTGGTCGGGAACGGCCTTTTAAACATATAGCAATGAAAAATTACATACGTCATTTTAACGAAATTGATATTAACGATGTACCAGTTGTAGGAGGAAAAAATGCTTCATTAGGAGAAATGTTTCAAAATCTAACCTCTAAGGGAGTCCAGATTCCTGATGGCTTTGCAACTACGGCCGAAGCGTACTGGCATTTTTTACAAGAAGTGCATATACAGGATGAGATTTTCAGCCTTTTGGCAAAATTGGATACCAAAGAATTTTCAAATTTAAAGGAAATTGGAGCTGCTGTTAGAAATACTATTCTAGAAACAGAAATACCTGAAGATATTCAAGATTCCATTAGAGAGGGTTACGACGCACTATCCAAAAAATATAAAGGCGATATTTCATTAGCGGTACGAAGTAGCGCTACCGCAGAAGATTTACCAACCGCCAGTTTTGCAGGCCAACAAGAAAGTTATTTGAACGTAAAAGGGAAAGATGAACTTATTGACGCTTGTAAAAGATGTTATGCATCGCTATTTACAGATCGTGCAATTAAATATAGGGAAGACAACGGTTTTGACCATACCAAAGTAGCACTCTCCATTGGTATACAAATGATGGTACGTTCAGATTTAGCAGCTTCTGGGGTAAACTTCACCTTAGATCCTGATACAGGTTTCGATCAAGTTGTAATGGTCTCTAGCATATATGGTCTTGGAGAGAATATAGTACAGGGCAGCATTAATCCAGATGATTATTTTGTCTTTAAACCCAGCTTAAAAAATGGTGTTGAGCAGCCAATTGTATCTAGACGTTTGGGGAGCAAAGAAAAAACCATGGTCTATGATAAATCAGGAAGCGGTATAGTTAACCTTGATACTCCCAAAGAGAAACAAGAACAATTTGTACTGACAGATGCAGAGGTTATAAAACTGGCTCAATGGTCATTGATTATTGAAGATCATTACGAACGCCCTATGGATATTGAATGGGCAAAAGACGGACAAACGAATGAGCTCTTTATTGTTCAAGCAAGACCTGAAACCGTACAGAACGCCAAGAAAAATAAGCTAAAAATAAATACCTATAAGCTATTAAAAAAAGGGAAGGAAATTACCCACGGAATGGGCTTGGGCAACAAAATAGCATCTGGTAAAGCACGTATTTTACATAGCCCAGAAGAATCTGACAAACTGCAAGCAGGTGAAATATTGGTTACTGAACGTACAAGTCCAGATTGGGACCCTATTCTTAAAAAAGCAGCAGGTATTATTACCGACCAAGGGGGCCGAACTAGTCACGCGGCAATCGTTGCCCGTGAAGTAGGTGCAGCTGCAATAGTAGGCAGCAACAACGCTACACAAGTAATTAAAGACGGACAAGAAATCACCATTTCTTGCGCAGATGGCGATACAGGTGTTGTTTACGATGGTCTTTTGGAATGGAACGAAACCGAAGTGGACCTTTCAACCCTTGCAAAACCAAAAACGCAACCTATGCTCATTCTGGCAGATCCAGATCAAGCATTTAAATTCTCTTTCTACCCTTCTGAAGGCGTTGGATTGATGAGAATGGAGTTTGTCATCAACAATGCCATTCAAATTCACCCTATGGCTTTGAAGCATTTTGATACGTTGAAAGATCAAGCGGTTAAGGATAAAATTCAAAAATTAACACATCACTACCCTGACAAGTCAGATTATTTTGTACACAAACTTGCTGAAGGTATTGGTACTATAGCCGCAGCCTTTTATCCAAAAGACGTTATCGTTCGTACCAGTGATTTTAAAACCAACGAATATGCCAGCTTAATAGGCGGTACCGAGTTTGAACCCGTAGAATCAAACCCAATGCTAGGTTTTAGGGGCGCTTCTAGATACTACAATCCTAAATACCAAGAAGCTTTTGCATTAGAATGTAAAGCAATCAAAAGAGTACGGGAAACTATGGGGTTGACCAACGTAAAAGTTATGATTCCATTCTGCCGTACACTAAAAGAAGCTGCTAAGATTATAGAAGTTTTAGAAAAAAACGGCTTGAAACGAGGTGAAAATGGACTTCAACTTTATATGATGACCGAAATACCTAATAACATTATTCTAGCAGAACAATTTGCTGAATTCTTTGACGGATTTTCAATTGGCTCAAACGATTTAACACAATTAACCTTAGGTGTAGATAGAGATTCTGAATTGTTGAGTGACATCTTTGACATCAATGATATAGGAGTTAAAAAAATGATTGCAATGGTCATTGAATCCGCTCATAAGACCAACACTAAAATTGGACTTTGTGGCCAGGCACCAAGTGATTATCCTGAGTTTGCCCAATTTCTTGTAGAGAAAGGCATCAACTCCGTATCCTTTAATCCTGATGCATTGATTTCAGGTATTAAAAACATTAATAAAGCCGAAAAAAATAAGGCCACATTTGGTATGGCAGAAAGCAGCAATTAATAAGAGAATCGATACATAAACGTTCAAAATCATATTAAAATTGACCAAGGCTACTGCTATTTTGTTAGCTTCAATTTAATTGATAACACTTTAGAAATTAAAAATGAAAATAGCAATATTCAACGTTCATAATTGGGAAAAAGATTATTTACAAAGTGCTAATAATGACAAGCATACCCTTAAAATGTTAGACACTTACCTGACTTTGGATACGGTAGACTTGGCCAAAGGCTGTGATGCTATATGCATTTTTACAGAAGACAATGCATCTGCCCCAATCTTAGATAGGTTACACGAACTTGGCGTAAAGTATGTAGCCTTGCGTTCGGCCGGTTTTAATAATATAGATGTGGCGCATGCAAAAAAATTGGGTATCCGTATGGCGCGGGTACCCGAATATTCGCCCTATGCCATTGCCGAGTTTACAGTAGGTGTCATGCTTGCTCTTAACCGAAAATTGGTCAGGACCCATTACCGGATTATGGAAATGAATTTTTCGTTGAACGGTCTGGTTGGTTTTGATATGAATGGCAAAACGGTGGGTATCATAGGCATAGGTAAAATTGGTCGTGTAGTAGCTAAGATTTTACACGGGTTCGGTTGCAAACTATTGCTTTATGACATAGTTGAAGACAAATCGTTGGTAGAAAAATATGAAGCCACTTACACCGATTTAGATACTTTGTGTAAGCAATCTGATATCATCACCTTACATGCGCCTCTAAATGCAAAGACACATCATCTTATTGATGAGGCTAGAATTGCAGAAATGAAAAAAGGAGTTATGTTGATTAATGCTGGCCGCGGTGGATTAGTAAAAACTACAGATGTTATAAATGCGCTTAAATCTGGTCAAATAGGTTACTTCGGGATGGATGTTTATGAGGAGGAAAAGGGACTCTATTTTGAAGACCATTCCGAAGATATCCTTCAAGATGATTCTATGGCGCGTTTAATGACACTTAGAAATGTATTGATCAGTAGCCACCAGGCATTTTTGACAGATACCGCCCTAAATAATATTTCACAAATTACCTTTAACAATCTGGAATGTATGGAAAAAGGAGATACTTGTGATAACGAAATAAAATAAGTCAAGTATGGGGAAATTAATATTGGTCAGGCATGGTAAAAGTCTATGGAACGTAAAAAATGTTTTTACAGGATGGACGGATATTGATTTGGCACCGGAAGGAATGGATGAGGCAAAAAAAGCCGGAGAACTTATCAAATCAAATCTTATTGATATTGATATTTGTTTTTCCTCTTATTTAAAAAGAGCCATTAGAACAGCGTGGATTTTATTAGAGACCGCAGAGATGATGCACGTAGACTGCAAGTATAGCTGGAAGTTGAACGAAAGACATTATGGTGATTGGCAAGGAAAGAATAAAGATGAAGTATTAAAAGAGGTAGGAGAAGAATATTTTTTAAGTGTTCGAAGAGGTTATGATACCCCACCCCCTAGTCTAACAATATATGATAAACGAAATCCTGAATATGATTCTAACTATAAAGCTATAGAAACCTCTGTGTTACCTTTGGCAGAATCATTAAAAGATACTTCAAAAAGAGTAGTAAATTACTTTTTTGAAGCTATTGCTCCAGAACTTGCCAAAGGAAAGACCGTATTAATATCTGCACACGGAAATTCATTACGAGCACTTATAGAGTACTTAGAACATATTTCAATTGACGACATTGCTAATGTAGAAGTAGCTACAGGCATTCCACATTTGTATGAGTTTGATGACAAATTGAACGTTGTAGAACATTACCAATTAAAATAGGCCGAAAACACCTAAAAACTTTAGAAATGGCTCGTATAATAACACTTACCGTAAACCCAGCAGTTGATAAGAGTACCACTGTAGATAGGATTGCCGCTGACACCAAATTACGGTGTACCGAACCGACATTTGATGCCGGTGGTGGTGGAATAAACGTATCTAGAGCCGTTCATAAACTAGGTGGTTCATCACTTTGCAGCTACTTTGCCGGAGGTCCTTCGGGTACGTATTTAAAACAACTTTTAGATGAGCAACATATAGACCAATCTGTAACCCCAATTGAGGGATGGACACGTGAAAACCTTGCGGTAACTGATACGAGTACAAATCAACAATACCGATTTGGAATGCCAGGGCCAGTTGTAAAAGAGGCAGAATGGCAAAACGCACTTAAACAATTAGAACTTCAACTTCAAAAAGGAGATTATCTGGTAGCTAGTGGAAAATTACCTCCCAATATACCAGACGATTTTTATGTAAAAGTAAGCCTAGTAGCTGAAAAGAAAGAAGCCCTGTTTATACTTGATACCTCAGGTGAAGCACTTATGAAAGCCGCTCAATCAAAAATTTATATGCTAAAACCTAACTTGGCAGAATTAGGTGTATTGTGTGAGACTAACTCCATAACCGAATTAGACTTGAAATCATTGGCAACCCAATTTTTAGAGAATCATGATTGCGAAATTCTTGTTGTCTCTTTGGGGCCAAAAGGTGCTTTACTCGCTACTAAAAAAGAAATAGTGCAAGTACCTGCTCCTGTAGTACACCAAAAAAGCACGATTGGTGCAGGCGATAGTATGGTAGCCGGTATGGTCATGAGCCTTATATGGGGAAGATCATTAAGTGACATGGTTAGTTACGGCGTGGCATGCGGAACAGCGGCCACAATGCACCATGGCACGCAACTCTGTATTAAAGAAGATGCAGACAAACTTTACGATTGGATAAAAAAACAAAAGTCCATTTTAGAAACAAAATAAAAAACAAGCAATGGAACTTGAAAAATATTTAAAAGAAGAAACTTCATATTTGCTAGATCATGAATGTAGAACCATTTCCAAAGATAAAATTCACTTACCAGGTCCTGATTTTACGGATCGGATTATGGCTTCATCTGATAGATCTAACCGAGTTTTAGGAAGTCTACAACAACTATTTAACCACGGAAGACTTTCAGGCACAGGCCATCTTTCGCTGTTACCCGTAGATCAAGGAGTAGAACATTCAGCAGGTGCAAGTTTTGCACCAAACCCCGAATATTTTGACCCTGAGAATATTGTAAAACTTGCCATCGAAGGTGGGTGTAATGCCGTTGCATCAACACTAGGGGTACTCGGGTCAGTTTCTAGAAAATACGCTCATAAAATTCCTTTTTTGGTGAAATTAAACCATAATGAATTACTATCGTATCCAAACACTTTTGATCAAATCTATTTTGCACAAGTAGAACAGGCTTGGAATATGGGTGCGGTAGCTGTAGGAGCCACCATTTACTTTGGCTCTCCAGAATCTGATAGACAAATACGGGAGACAAGTAAAGCATTTAAACGCGCACATGAATTGGGCATGGCAACAGTTCTTTGGTGTTACCTTCGTAATGATGCATTTAAAAAGGATAAAGACTATTCTGTTAGTGCCGATTTGACCGGGCAAGCCAATCACCTTGGGGTAACTATCGAAGCCGATATAATAAAACAAAAACAACCTAGTAATAATGGCGGTTTTCTTGCCCTAGAAAATTTCGGAAAAACTAGTGATCTTGTCTATAGCAAGCTTACTACCGACCATCCTATTGATCTGACCAGATACCAAGTCGCAAATTGCTATATGGGAAGAGCTGGACTTATAAATTCAGGTGGGGCTTCAGGAGATGATGATTTTTCTGCAGCAGCACGTACTGCTGTAATCAACAAAAGAGCTGGTGGCATGGGATTAATTACAGGTAGAAAGGCTTTCCAAAGACCTATGAAAGAAGGTATTAAACTATTAAACCTTATTCAAGATATTTATTTGGACCCTTCAATTACAATAGCTTAAAAGAAAAGATTATGAAAATGACAGCAGGACTTTCATTCCCTATAGCTCATGAGCCATTAATTCCTTTGGCAGTGGGTTCCAAAAAAAAATTAGGTCACAAAGATGGGCATGTACTCGCAGGTGATGTAGGAGGAACTAAAACAAATCTTGCGCTTTTCGAATTCAAGAATGGCCACCTTTTACTAGTCAAACAAAACTCCTACAAAACAAAAGATTATACCTCCTTACTTGAAATCATAAAAGATTTTGAAATAGAAGAAATGACCAAGATAGATAGTATATGTTTTGGTGTGGCTGGCCCCATTACTAAAGGAAAAGTTCACGGTACTAATTTTCCTTGGGTTATTGATACAGAAGAACTTATTAAAGCCCTTCATCTTAAATCCATTTTTTTGATAAATGACATGCAAGCTAATGCCTATGGCTTGGCCGCAATTGATGAAAAAGATTTAGACCCCTTAAAATATGGTTCAAAAATTGAAGGTAATGCCGTAATTATTTCACCTGGCACAGGCTTGGGAGAAGCTGGTATGTATTGGGATGGTTCAGCATATCACCCGTTTGCCACAGAAGGAGGTCATTGTGACTTTAGCCCTAGAAACGATTTTGACTTTGAAATCTGGAAATACTTTCAGCAAAAATATGGCCATGTAAGTTGGGAACGTTTATTGTCAGGACAAGGGATACGAGATACTTATCAACTAATAAGAAATGTTAGTGGCGAAAAAGAAACCGACGATTTTAAAGCTAAAATGGCCAAAGAAGATCCTGCTGCTGTTATTACCAAAACTGCATTAGAAGGTTCAGATATAGTTTGTAGAGAAACTTTAGATTTATTTGTTCGGTTTTTAGCCATCGAAACTGCACAACTTGCTTTGAAGTTTAAGGCAACCGGGGGTATTTATATTGGTGGTGGTATTATGCCAAAAATTATTAAAGGAATGAACCGTGATGTATTTACCGATAACTTTATGCAGTCTGGGCGTTTGAACTCGCTTTTACAAATGGTCCCTGTAAACGTTATTCTCAATGATAACACAGCCTTATTAGGGGCAGCTTATTATGCTGCAATGTTAATTGATTAAAGCCGAAGCTATTTGAATTAAAAAAGACAATAGGTCTTGAATCATAGTAATTCAAGACCTATTGTCTTTTAATAAGCATCAATACTTGTATTATACTTACCTGAAATTATAACTTATCGACTTCAACATCATATTCAATGACTTTGAAGAGTTGTCTTCTATTTTTCCTAGTATTCTCGACAAATTGAGCAATGTCTTCTTCTAGTTCTTTATGTTCTTCCCTAAATGCTTTTTGATCTTGATTTTCAGACTTATCAATTATTACTGATAGATCTGACAAATGCTTATCAACACGCTTTAATAAATCATCACAATCTCTTGTATCTTTAAGAATATTTTCGCCTGCTCTTCGTATATTCTCCAAATTAACCTGTGCCGTTATCCATAAAAAATATTTATCCTCTAAATGGCGCAAGAATTTAAGGTCATCTTTATAAAATAAAAGGTCAGATTTCCAATGTTCTGTCAAAACATATAGTTCTTGCCAGTTTCCATTCTCAATAAAATTACCCTTAGGCCTACTTCTGAAATTTTCCATGTCCCCTATTATTTATAAAAAATATTTATTTAAGGCTACTCTAAAACAAGTACTGGCACTTTAGAGTTTAAGATTAACATTTGTGTAAGCTCGTTCTCTGTAGACTTACTATGATCGGCATGATTTCTAGGTAAAATGGTCACAAGATCTATATCATTTTTAATTGCATAAGTATTTATACCATCTATAACATCTTCATTTTTAATAAATGCACGCTCTTTATAAAATGTCTCAAGGTAATATTCAATGGCATTCTCATTTTTCTCTTCCTCTTTACTATAACCATATAGGCCTGGCTGATTCTCAACAGTTAACATATGTACTTTTGCATTGCACTTGCGAGCTATTATTAAAAGTGTTTCCAACTTTTTGGTATCATCAATCTCTTCCCTACCAATAACTAAAGCAATTTTGGCTAGATTATACTCTTTATAATTAGGAGGAATCACTAACACTGGACATTTACTTTTTGAAACAAGATTTGCAGTATTTGTATGTTGGTTACTTCCTTTTTCATCTGCCCCTGACGTACCCATTATAATAAGATTTACCTTTTCTTTTTTTCTAATTTCAAGTAAGGTCTTTATAAGTGTTCCATCTTGAATTTCCCACTCTAGTTTATGCTGTAAAAGACCATGATATTCTTTCTCTAACTTTTCGAAATTTTCCGGTAACAGTTGAAGATTACAGTTTCCTGAAACATAAGCTAATACAATTTTTATATGATCTAGCCTACCTACGAAAGCTATAGCATATTCTAATGCTCTTTTTGATGCATCCGTAAAATCGAACGGCACCAATATTGTTGAAATTTTATCCATAGCGTGTGTCTTTATAAATAGCTTTTAGCAGCCATATAATTAAAATTTATTTTTTGATTCTTATAGATTAAATGACCTAATTATAGTTCGTTGTTTTTTAAATTTCCACCAAACAATAAAGCTAGTCGACCAATTAATTTAATTTTCAAGTGTAGGCTTAACAATCTTCCACTTATTAGTTTTGTCTTTTACTTTTAACAAATCCTCCGAAATCATCATAGCATGTAATTCTGGTAATTTGTATAGTCTTTTTGACATTACAATATTTTGTCTCACCTGTATTGGCCATAGCATTTCACCACTTTTATTCACTACTACCTCAGTAAATGAGTAATCATATATGTTTAATTGAAAAGAATTTTTTCCTCGTAGCTCTTTGCTTTCATAAATACCCACAGCAAGACCATCACTAAACTGGCTTACGTTTAAAAATTCAGTTGCTACAACCACATTACCCTTTTTGTCCATAAATCCATAACGGGCAATACCATCTTCTTTAACTATTTTCACAGCACATAGTCCATCCTTAAACTTAGGATAACCAATACCCTCCACTCCAAAGTTGGAGGTATTTGGAGTTTGGTTCCAAACCACATCTCCTCTAAATTCAATAACTAGCTGACCATTTTCATCAATAAAACCCCATTGGTTTCCTTTTTTAACTGCAGCTAAACCTTCACTAAAAGGTTCTATTTGATCAAGTTCTCCTACTATAGGTTTATTGATATCTTCTACTGACTGTGAAATACCTATAAAAGGGATTGACAGTAATAATGTAATTATTAATAAATTTTTCATCTCTAAGTATTTTTTACGTTCACCCAAAGTTATGTGCACCTTACTGAAATTGAAATGACTTACGTCAGTTCCTGTTATTAAATAATAATAAAATTTCAAAATAAAATGCATTTACAGTAACCCTACTATTGATTTTGAATACTTCCCTAACCAAAGCCTATAATAGTATTTATAAATTTCCTGAGGCTAATGATTTAAATCATATTTAACCTTGACGATTTAAAATAGCTTTTAATTCATTTTATTCTCACAGGTAAATATTATTTCAAAAACAGTTTAAATATTAAAACATTCAGTCATGATAAAAGACCATTCAAAACATTATAACGACCTCACTCATTTAATAAAAGAATTGGGCAACAAAATACCTGAAACAATTAGCGGTTTCAATAGCTTACACAAGGCAAGTACTGCAGATGGTGTACTTTCTTCAAAAACCAAAGAGCTTATTGCTCTAGGCATTGCCATTACAGTTCGTTGCGACGGTTGTATTGCCTTTCACGTACATGATGCAATAGAATCGGGTGCTAGTTCAGAAGAAATTATAGAAACTATAGGTGTTGCTGTAATGATGGGGGGAGGTCCTGCGCTGATGTACGGTTGTGAAGCGTTAGAGGCATTAAATCAATTTATAGTATTACAGTAATATGAAACAGAAACCAAAAAAAGGCACAAGTAAACCAGAAGAACAAAAGAAAAAATCACCTTTAGGTGGGTTAGGTAATAACTGGATTTATTTGATTTTTTTTGGTTTCATAATTGCGTATACATTTTTTCCTAGTCCCGCTGCTGAGTCAAAAGAAATCGGCTGGTCTTTTCTTCAAGATTCCCTTTTAGCGAAACGTGAAATTTCAAAAATAACTGTTGTTAATAGAGAGTTTGCAGAAATCTATATTAAAAAAGATACAGCTGGGATTACGACATCAAAAGAAACAAGCAATAGTTTGTTCAGTACCGTTGAAATTCCAAAATATCGAATGACCATTGGTTCGGTCGAAAATTTTGAAAATAAACTACAACAAGCACAAAGTACCCTTTCATCTATAGATAAAATTGATATTCAATATCAAAATCGCACCAATTGGAGTGAAACCATATCGTAGATTTTACCTATCGTCGTACTTATTATTTTCTGGCTATTCATGTTTAAGCGAATGGGAAAAAACGGCGGCATGGGCAGCTCAATGTTTAACATTGGAAAATCTACTGCTAAATTAGCAGAAAAAGGCACCAAAAGTTCCGTAACCTTTAATGATGTAGCAGGGTTAAAAGAGGCGAAAATCGAGGTTATGGAGGTCGTTGATTTTCTTAAAAATCCCGAGACATACACTAAATTAGGAGCTAAAATTCCTAAGGGAGTTATGCTCGTAGGTCCTCCTGGCACAGGAAAAACATTAATAGCCAAAGCAGTAGCTGGTGAAGCACAAGTACCTTTCTTTACCATGTCGGGCTCTGAATTTGTTGAAATGTTCGTTGGAGTTGGCGCATCTAGGGTGCGTGATCTATTTAAAAGAGCAAAAGAAAAAACACCAAGTATTATTTTCATTGATGAAATTGATGCAATAGGTCGTTCACGCGGCAAAGGTGGCGCATTTCAGACCAATGATGAGCGTGAAAGTACGTTGAACCAATTACTTACAGAATTAGATGGATTTGGACCCAATACAGGTGTTTTGGTACTTGCAGCAACCAACCGACCCGATGTACTTGATAAAGCGTTATTGAGACCTGGTAGGTTTGACCGACATATTTATCTTGAACTCCCAACAAGAGAGGAACGCGAAGAAATATTCAAAGTTCACCTTCGCCCGCTAAAACTTGCAAAAGATGTAGACCCAGTAGCTTTAGCAAAATTAAGCCCTGGATTTTCAGGAGCCGACATTGCCAATATTTGTAATGAAGCTGCACTAATTGCCGCTCGCAAAAAAGAGAAAGAGGTTTATTCTCATGATTTTATGGAAGCAAGAGACCGTATCGTGGGGGGAATGGAACGGAAAAGTAAAATTATCTCACCAAAAGAAAAAGAAATCGTTGCTCACCATGAAGCAGGACATGCCGTAGTAAGCTGGTATTTAAAAAATGTAGATTCTTTAGTAAAAGTCTCCATTATTCCACGAGGAAAATCTTTGGGTGCTGCATGGTATTTACCTGAAGAAAGACAAATTGTAACCAAAACACAATTCATAGATCAAATGTGCGCATCATTGGGCGGCCGTGCAGCTGAAGAAATTATCTTTAACGAAATATCTTCCGGAGCTTTAGATGATCTTGAAAAAGTAACAAAGCAAGCCTATGCCATGGTAGCTTACTACGGACTTGACGAAAAAATAGGTCCGATGAGCTTTTATGACTCCTCAGGACAAAATGATCGTATACTTGGCAAACCATATAGTGAATCTATGGGCCAGCTAATAGATGAAAAAGCCCAAGCTTTAATACTCATGGCCTATACGAAAGCTAAAACTGTATTGGTTGAGCACCGAGACGAACTTGAAAATTTAGCTCAACATCTACTAAAGCACGAAGTGGCTGAAAAAGAAGATTTAGAAGCTATTTTGGGGAAAAGAATTGAATCTACCTCTGAAAAGATTGATGAACAATTATCGATTATACACAAAAGCAAGGCATAACTTCAAACTACCTATATTTTTTAAATGTAGTATATTATACTTTCAAAGCATGACTTTCGTCATATCAAATATGCAATCAAAATCACATCTTTGAGTATATCATTAATTACAAATGAAATTCTAAGTAACTAATTTTATAAACAGATTATGAAAAAAACAGTGATTAACAATTCAGACCTACATTTTGAACATAAACAATGGGACTCTGAACTCGCATTTTGGAATGATGAATTAAAATCTTTTAAAAATAGATTAAGCGAACTGGTAACTCGTTGGACAGATAAAGATGTACTCGCGCAACTTGAACATTACCAAAATGAATTTATCCTTCATGGCAATGTTATAGCAGACTTACAAGAGACGATTGAAAAACATGAAATGAATATTTCTCATCATAGTGATGAGGGTCATGAGTCAATGGATATTTCTATGGTCAATACTCATACAGATCTTCGTGAAAAAATGGAAACCCAGCGACAAATTTATGCTGACCTAAAGAAAGAATTCTTCCAGTTTCTATCGAAATACATGTAACTAACCCATTAAATATGGCCGCATTTAAAATACCGAAACAAAAAGAATTTAAAAGGTATGCCACCTTATTCAACGTCCTCGCCAAATATGGTTTTGAGGACGTTTTGGTAAACTCCGGTATTACAAAAGCGATTCCAAAAAGTTATTTAGAAGGCCATCCAAATACCGAAAAAAACCTTTCCTTTTCAACCTACGAGCGTGTTCGTATGGTGCTTGAAGAACTAGGACCTAGCTACATAAAATTAGGCCAAATCTTCAGCAATCGAGAAGATATGCTTCCACCTGAGCTCATTAAAGAACTGGAAAAATTACAAGACCATGCTCCTAATTTAAAAAACTTTAATGTTCAGAAAACCATTGAAGAAGAATTGAATATCACCTTGACTGATTATTTCTCATCAGTCAATCTAGAGCCCCTTGCAGCAGCATCTTTAGCTCAAGTTCACAGAGCTAAATTGTTAAGCGGAGAAGAAGTGGTTCTTAAAATTCAGCGCCCAGGTATAGAAGAAGTAATTGAGAGCGATTTGTTAATTATGAAACAAGTTGCTGGGGCTCTAGAAAAATACAGTTCTCAAGCACAAGCTTTTCAACCAATACGAATTGTAGCCTCTTTTGAACAAAGTATTCGCGAAGAACTACAGTTTTTGCGGGAGATGGATAATACCGAAAGATTTGCTAAAAACTTTGAAGGCAATGAGATGATTCATGTCCCATTAGTTTATCGCCAGTTATCTACCAATCGCATAATTTGTATGGAATTTATAGACGGCATCAAAGTATCTGAAATAGATAAACTTAAAGCTTCAAATATTGACCCAGCTGCGGTTGCCAAAGTGGGGGTTGATTTGTATCTCGAACAAATTCTTGATCATGGTTTTTTTCATGCCGATCCACATCCAGGAAACATTTTTGTGCTTCCTGATACGGAACAAATCTGCTTTTTAGATTTTGGTATGATGGGCACCGTAATGCCAAACGATAAAGAAGCCCTTGGTGATCTTCTGCTCTATTTCTTGAGGCAAAACGTCAAGAAAATTATTATGCTGCTTGAAAAAATTGCTGTAAAAACAGATATACCTGATTATAAAAAACTAGAGCAGGATCTATACGAATTGGTTACAGAAGTCAGTAATGTTACGCTTCAGAATATTAAAATAAGTACTATTCTTAATCAATTTAAAACTGTGCTGTATGAGAATAGAATTATCTTACCACATTATCTATATATGTTAATAAGGGGTATTATTATCATAGAAGGTGTAGGTAGAAAGTTAGACCCAGCATTCAACATTACAGATAATTTAAAACCTTATACTTCTAAAATTATCCGTAGAAGATTTAGTTTAAAACGACTGTTCAAGAAGAATCTAAGTCGCTTTCAAGATATTAATGACCTTGTAGATACACTACCCGATGATATTAATACTATCCTAAAAAAAATAAAAGATGGCAAACTGGTTGTTATACATGAGCACAAAGGATTAAAAGAATTTCAAACGGCAACTAGTAAATCTGTAAACCGTTTAGTCTTTGCTGTAATTATAGCCGCTCTTTCCATTGGGTCGTCTATCTTAGTTATGGCTCAAATGCCTCCTTTAATCAATGGCATTCCGTTATTAGGAGCCATTGGGTTTCTACTATCGGCTATATTGGGTTTTTATATCGTAATATCCATATTCAGAAACGATCAATTTTAATTTGCACAAATCGCTAATGTAAAAACTAGATGATAAAGTTTGAAGGTATAAATGAATTTATGGACAGCTATATTTTAGGTGTGCTCGTAAGTATGGGAATTGGTTTGATTATTGGCTTGGAAAGAGAATATGACAAGTTAAAAGATCAAGGTTTTGCCGGCATTCGTACTTTTCCTATTGTTGCCATACTTGGTTTTACTTTAGAAAATCTGACCGATAAATTTTCGGTTTGGTTGCTAATAGTGAGTTTAGCTGCTTTTATTCTTTTTTTGGCATTTAATCATATTTATCAGAAACAAGAAGAATATAGTAAAGGCCTAACCACAAACTTAGCCTTAATTGCCACCTTTGTTCTAGGCGTAATGGTATCCGCAGAATATTATAGAGATGCAGTTGCTACAGCAGTAATTATTGTGACTTTGCTCTCATTAAAAACGAGGTTTCGCACGGTAATTAGCAATATCACATCAGAAGAACTTTTTGCCTTTATTAAGTTCTCGATTATATCACTTTTGATATTGCCTTTCTTACCCAATAAGGTCTATGGTCCAAATGAGCTATTGAATCCGTTCGAGATTGGATCAATAGTCGTAATCGTATCCTTTTTGAATTTTATAGGTTATTTTTTGGTCAAATATGTAGGTTCAAAAAAGGGAATAATGTTAACAGCAATTCTTGGTGGTCTTATATCAAGTACAGCTGTTACATGGAGTTATGCCTCGCGAAGCGAAGAATCTCCTGAGCTCTCCAAAAAATATGCCGCAGGCATAATTATTGCTTCAGCCATTATGTTTCCTAGACTTGCGCTTTTAGTGTATATCTTCAATAGTGCCCTTTTAGCCTATTTGGCACTACCCTTTTGTCTTTTGACTATAATATGTATCGTAGTATCCTTAGTCCTGATTCAAAGAGATACTAAAAAACCAGACACCAACATTAAGTTAGGAAACCCACTTAACATATTGAATGCTATTAGTTTCGGTGCTGTTTATGTCGTAATTCTATTTGCCGTTTTCTATAGTAATAAATTTTTTGGTGAAAGTGGATTGTATTATTCTGCCTTAATTTCAGGATTAGCAGATACGGATGCTATTACTATAAGTATGGCAAAATTTTCATTGGATTCAGAAAAACTAGAAGTAGCTTCGTTGGTGATTATTGCTGCCATTTTAAGTAATATGCTCGTTAAGTTAGGCGTCAGCGTATTTAAAGGCTCAAAAACTACAGGAAAACTAGTAGGCTATAGTTTTGGATCCATCATTCTTGTAGGCGTTATCTACATTCTTACCAACAACGTTTAATAATTACCACCAAAAAACCGTACTCTAAATAATTATTTCTAATGGCTCTTATTCTTAATTGAATACTCCTTTAGTTTTCCCAAATCACCCCATCAATTACATCTAAAGTTGAATGTTTTTTCATGCTCCTGACCTAGGTCAGGTTCTACTCTCACGCCATACCATAACTTTGAGTATTAGTTTTGTTAGTAGGGTTTTGCACAAGTGAAATTGAAACTTTTAAAATCTTATTAAAAGTAAAAATTCGACCAAAACAGATTAAATCTTAGACAGAATAGAAGGCTTTGATGAAGAGGTAATTATGTTGACAACATCTACAAGCTAGCTAAGAAATACTATATATAATAATCTAAAATAATTCATTATGAATATTAAAAATAAAGACAGTAAATCATACTTGAACAGAAAAGCATACTTCATCGGCGGCGGCATAGGATCACTAGCCGGTGCAGCATTTCTAATTCGTGATGGTGGCCTGCTAGGCAGCAATATTACAATTTTTGAAAGCTTGCCAATTCTAGGTGGTAGTTTAGATGCCGGCGGAAATGCCGAGCAAGGCTATACGTTACGTGGTTCTCGTATGTTTACATTAAACATTTATGAATGTACTTGGAGTTTATTTAAATCTATTCCATCGCTTACCGACCCTAACACATCTGTAACTGAAGAGACCATTGCATTTAACGAAAAAGTAAAATCAAATTCAAAAGCACGACTAATAGATAAAAATCGAGCAATTGTAGATTCGTCTAAACTTGGTTTTTCTATGGCGAACCGTACAGAGCTTCTTAAACTAAGTGAAGCAAGTGAAGAAAAACTAGGAAATAGTTCAATTTACGATTGGTTTTCACCTTCATTTTTCGAAACTAATTTCTGGTTTATGTGGCGCACAAGTTTTGCGTTTTCCCCTTGGCATAGTGCAGTAGAATTTAAACGCTATCTACATCGTTTTATGCAAGAGTTTCCTAATGTAGAAACAATGACAGGTGTTAAACGTACAGTTTATAACCAGTACGATTCTATGATTCTTCCATTAGAAGTTTGGCTAAAATCTCACGGTGTTAATTTTATGAAAGGTAGCACTGTAACAGATTTAGACACCGCATATACTCTGGATAAAAACACAGGAACTGAAAAGGTAGAAGTAAAAAACCTTACCTATAAAAATTCAGGAAATATCGAAACAATTGAAATCAAAGATGGTGATCTAGTATTCTATCAAAATGGTTCAATGACAGATGCTTCTAGTTATGGCTCCATGACAAGTGCTCCAAAATTCTTGACTAAAGAAGATAGTCAAGGTTGGACATTATGGGAAAAACTAGCTAAAAAATATCCAGCATTTGGTAAACCTGAAGTGTTTAATTCTAACATAGCAGAATCTTTCTGGGAATCTTTTACCGTAACATTAAAAGACACCACTTTCTTTGATCAAATGGAGAAATTATCTGGTAACAAAGCAGGAACAGGTAGTCAAGTAACACTTAAAGATTCTAATTGGTTTATGAGCTTTTCGCTAAATAAACAGCCACATTATAAAGACCAACCATCTAATGTTCAAGTATTTTTTACTTACGGGTTGCATCCAGATCGTGTTGGAAATTTTGTTGGTAAACCAATGACAGAATGTTCAGGAGAAGAAATTCTTAGAGAACTATGTGGTCACTTAAAGTTTGATTATGATGTTGTGTTTGCAAATGCAGTCTGTATTCCTTGTAGAATGCCATACATCACAAGTATGTTTATGCCACGTTTAAAAACCGATAGACCGCTACCAGTTCCTAAAAATTCAAAAAACTTGGCATTTATCAGTCAGTTTGTTGAAATCCCAGATGATTGTGTTTTTACCGTTGAATATTCCGTTCGCGCTGCGCAAATGGCAGTGTATGAATTGCTAGACATCGATCTTGAAATTCCACCAATCACAAAATTCGATAAAACTCTAAAAGTGGAAATAGAAACGGTGATGAAAGCATTTCATTAATTATACACAAGACTATCCTTGAGGTATTTATGTAAAAAAATAAATCAGCAAATAGTAAACTCTACTCTGAAACATCGATTTCAGAATAAAATAATAAGAACAATGAAAACCAAAATTATATATCTGACCTTATTTATACTTATTGCAGGTGGGTTAGTAACAGGTTGTGGCGAAAAATCTAAAAAAAATATAAAATCTGCAAAGGAAAACATGAGCCAAGCAGGCCAGGATATTGAAGAAGCTGCAAACGATGCAACGAAGGAAAATAAGGCCCTTGTTGAAACGAATTGGAAAAAGTTTGAAAATGAATCGGAAGTCGTTATCACAAACACTGAAACACAAATCAAAAATATTCGGGAAAAGATTGCTAAATCAGCCAAAAACGAGCATAAAAAATTGAACGCTGAATTAGATAAATTAGAGCAAAAGAACAAAAATATAAAAGAAAGGTTAGCGGAACGAAGTAGAAGGTACAAAGAAAACCTAATTGAGTTCAACGCAAATACTGAAGAGGTAGAAAAGTCTTTCGAGCGCGAGTTTAAACACGATACGGAAGAATTAAGTACAGCTCTTAAAGATATTTTTAAAAACAATATAAAATAAATATTATAAAACAGAAGTCATGAAAACAACAATTTTAGGTTCGGCCCAAAGGGTCATAAAAAACTGGTGGATATCAATTTTAATAGGGATTCTATACATATTCGTTGGAATCTGGGTAATGCGTACGCCATTAGAAAGCTATATATCCTTAAGTATTATTTTTAGCATATTCATTCTTATTTCTGGGATATCACAAATTGCTTTTTCCATTTCCAATAAAGATGAAATGAAAGATTGGGGCTGGTATCTGGCTGGAGGTATTTTAGATTTAATCATAGGCATATTACTCTTGACCCATCCTTTGATGACCATGGCTATTTTACCGCTCTATATAGGCTTTTGGTTATTGTTTCAAAGCATTTTATCCATAGGCCTTTCCTTTCAGCTAAAATCTGCTGGTACACTTGGTTGGGGCATGTTATTGTTTTGGAGCATTATTACCCTTTTATTTTCCTTTCTATTATTGGCAAATCCGCTTTTTGCAGGGTTAAGTATTGTTTACGTGACCGCTTTTGCATTAATAACTACGGGGTGCTTCCGAATATTTTTAGGAATTAACCTAAAGAAAATTGACAAAACCCTTTAATAAATCTTTAAGGAAACTACTTAAGAAATCAATTAAAGAGTTTCAAGATGAACCAAAGATTCATCTTGACCTTAAATAATACTACAATACAGTTACTGGACAGCAAATTAAACTACTTATGAGCAGTTTAATTTTTTTAAGAAAAATAAAAAACATGAAAAAAATAACAGCAAAATTCGATAAAGTATTAAACACATCTCCATTCCCAGGAAAGGTAGAACACGCACCAGATGCAAGCAAGGAAGTAGTATGCAATTCTAAAGATCAACCAATGCCTTTTGCTGATCTTACAGGAAATTACCAACGTAATAAAGGTATTCCTTCTAAATCTTTTAAAGACAGTAAAGTTTATATTGTAGGAAGTGGTATCGCTGGTCTATCTGCTGCATATTACTTTATACGAGATGGTCACATCCCAGGTGAAAACATTGTTTTTCTTGAAAAACGATCTGTAGAAGGTGGCTCTCTTGATGGTTCTGGAAATGCTAAAGATGGCTATCTTGTTAGAGGCGGTAGAGAAATGGAAATGACCTACGAGAACCTATGGGATATATATCAGGATATTCCTGCTTTAGAAATGCCTGCTCCTTATAGTGTTTTAGATGAATTTCGTTTACTGAATGATAACGACCCTAATTATTCAAAAGCTAGATTGATCCACAATAATGGAGAAATACAAGATTTTAGCAAATTTGGATTGGACAAATTAGATCAATTAGCTATTGTAAAGCTTTTACTAAAAAAGAAGGATGAGTTAGATGATATAACCGTTGAAAGTTATTTCAGTAACTCATTTTTGAATAGCAACTTTTGGACTTTCTTCCGTACCATGTTCGCTTTTGAAAACTGGCACAGTTTACTAGAGTGCAAATCATATATGCACCGCTTTTTACATCTTATTGATGGCTTTAAAGATTTATCATGCTTGGTATTTCCAAAATACAATCAGTACGATACTTTCGTAAAACCTTTAACAGCACATCTAAAATCTAAAGGCGTTACAATTCAGTTTGATACCTTGGTTAAAGATTTAGATATTAAGATCAATACAGAAGGTAAAGTTGTTAAAGGCGTAATTACCCAACAAAAGGATAAAGAAGTAACGATTCCGGTAACCGAAAACGATTTTGTAATTGTGACTACTGCCTCCATGACAGAAGACACCCAATATGGCGATAATACCAATGCAGCCATTAAAGCCATTGATAATAAGAAAAGTGGTGAGAGTTCAGGATGGCAACTATGGAAAAACTTAGCAGCAAAATCTACTGAATTCGGTAAACCTGAAAAATTCTGTAGCTCTATTGAAAAATCTTCTTGGGAATCTGCTACATTAACTTGTCGCCCTTCGGCTTTAACTGAAAAAATTAAGGAATACTGTGTAAACGACCCTTATTCTGGAAAAGCAGCTACTGGAGGAATAGTTTCCATCACCGATTCTAACTGGCTAATGAGTTTCACCATTAATCGTCAACCACACTTCCCTGATCAACCAGAAGATGTTTTGGTTATTTGGGTATATGCTTTATATATGGATAAAGACGGTAATTATAATAAAAAAACAATGCCGCAAAGTACAGGAAATGAAATTTTATCTGAATTATGTTTTCATATTGGATTAGAAAATCAAATAGATTCTATTATTGCAAACACAATTGTTAAAACAAGCTTCATGCCTTACATAACCTCTCAGTTTATGCCTCGAGCGGCAGGAGACAGACCTGACATAGTACCGAATGGCTCCAAAAACTTAGGACTTGTTGGACAGTTTGTAGAGACCCATAACGATGTTGTATTTACCGTAGAAACTTCGGTAAGAACTGCTAGAATAGCTGTTTATAAATTACTGAACCTTAACAAGCAGGTGCCAGATATTGCTGCTGGTCAATACGATATTCGTCAGCTATTAAAAGCTACGAAGGCCTTAAACGATTACAAACCATTCCCAGGAGAAAGTGTTTTAAAGCGAATACTAAAGAACACCTATTTTGAACATATTTTACCTGTAGGCGAAGAGGATGAAGAACATCACGACTCTTTTTTTAATGAGCCGTTAGAGAAGCTTAAGGAGTGGGCAAAAGGCTTTAAGCACTAATTCCCAAAAAGTTTTGGTTGTCGAATACGAATTGGAGACCTCATCCAATAGTGTTTAGCCTTTTTAAGGCAATGCTATCGTCTTCAAAAATAATCATGTAATCGAAGTAACTTATTACTGCTGTGAAAGCGTTTTTGGGCTAATACAATAGCGCTATATTAATCATTATATATAAGGTTAAAATAGTTAATTTTTAATACATTATGAATTGAAGCGAAAACTCCATCTTTTTTAAAAACGGAACTAGATTTGATGGTGATGCCTCAAATTTATTAGAATTAATTCAGGGGAGTGTAACATAACATTTTCAACAAAAAAATGATCATGGCGAAAAAAGTAGCAGACCAAATCGTAGAGATGCTGGTTAATAATAATGTAAAAAGGATTTATGCCGTAACTGGTGATAGTCTAAACGAACTGAATGATGCGGTTAGAAGAAGCGGAAAAATTAAATGGATTCACGTTAGGCATGAAGAAGTAGGTGCTTATGCTGCAGCTGCTGAAGCAGAATTGGATGGTTTGGCCTGTTGTGCAGGAAGCAGCGGCCCCGGTCATGTACATTTAATAAATGGCTTGTACGATGCCAATCGTTCCGGAGTTCCAATTATCGCTATTGCCTCTACTATTAATACGCCAGAATTTGGTGTTGATTATTTTCAAGCTACAAATACCTATAAATTATTTGATGATTGTAGCGTGTACAACGAAGTGGCAACTACACCCAAACAAGTACCACGCATGTTGCAAGCGGCAATTCAAAATGCAGTTCATAAAAAAGGTGTAGCCGTATTTGGTTTGCCTGGTGATGTATCTGCCATGTCTGCTGAAGAAAGTGCAACGTCTATGTATAATTATCATAGCGAAACTATTTTACGACCATCGGATAATGAGATGCAAAAATTAGCCGACTTGGTGAATAAGCATCCAAAGGTTTCTATTTATTGTGGTATTGGAGCAAGAGAAGCTCATGATGATATTGTTAAATTGGCAGGGTTACTAAAAGCACCTATCGGATATTCATTCCGTGGCAAAATGGGCATGCAGCACAACAATCCTTACGAAGTAGGAATGACGGGATTACTCGGTGTTCCATCCGCGTTCCATGCCATGCACGAATCGGATGTGGTCATATTATTAGGAACTGATTTTCCTTACGAGCATTTTATGCCGGTAACAAACAAAATTATTCAGGTTGATGAAAAACCGGAACGATTAGGAAGACGGGCAAAATTAGAAATGGGATTGACCGGAAAAATAACAGATACCATTGCGGCGCTGTTACCATTAATCAAAGAAAAAGAAGACGACAGCTTCTTAAACGCTCAATTAGAATTTTACGAAAAAGTAAAAGAAAACCTAAATGTCTATGTAAAAGATTCAGGCTTTGAAGACCATATTAGCCCTGAATTTGTGGCATCTACCATCAATGAAATGGCTAATGATGATACAATTTTTACAGTAGATACAGGTATGTGTTGTGTGTGGGGCGCAAGATACATTCACGGTACCGGAAAGCGAATCATGTTGGGTTCTTTCAATCATGGTTCAATGGCTAATGCCATGCCTATGGCTATTGGAGCACAATTGGCCTATCCAGAAAGACAAGTTGTTGCGTTTTGTGGCGATGGCGGTCTTTCTATGCTATTGGGAGATTTGGCAACCATCAAACAATATAACCTTCCAATAAAACTGATAGTTTTTAACAACCGCTCTTTAGGAATGGTACAATTGGAAATGCAAGTAGAAGGCTTACCAAATAATGAAACCGATATGGTGAACCCTGATTTTGAAATGGTTGCACAGGCCATGGGATTCAGAGGAATTTCGGTTTCAAAACCTGAGGATGTAAAACAATCCTTGCAAGAAGCATTTGCACACGATGGCCCTGTTTTAGTAAGTGTATTTACCAACCCGCAAGCATTAGCTATGCCTCCAAAAATGGAATTTGAACAAATGAAAGGATATGCTTTATCTATGAGCAAAATGATATTGAGCGGAAGAATGGATGAAGTTTTAGACATGGTAAAAACAAATTATAAACATATGAAAGAGGTCTTGTAAGATTTGATTTTTCATAAAAAATAAAACATGAAACAATTCACGAAACATACTATAGATACGGCGCCTGAAGCTTCCAAGGAAATACTCACCAAAGTGAAGGAACAAAACGGAGCTATTTCCAATTTATTCAAATACATGGCAGGTTCTCCTGCTGCGTTGGAAGGGTATAGTAATCTAAGCAAATCTTTTTTCGCCAAAACTTCATTCACAACGGGCGAGCAAAATTTAATTTTGTTATCTTCAAGTGTGGTAAACCAATGTCAATACTGCATAGCGGCGCATACGAGAGGAGCAAAACAAAATGGAATACCATCTAAAATCATCAATGAGGTACGTAAACAATTGCCCGTATCTAATCAGAGGCTGAATGCGCTGGTAACGCTTACTGAAAAAATTACAGTAAGCAGAGGGCATCTAGAAGCATCTGATTTAGAAGTTTTTTATGATGCAGGTTTTACGCCAGAGCAGGTTATGGATGTTATTGTTGGTGTATCCCTTAAAGCAATGAGCAACTACATCAATCATGTTACCGAAAACATTATTTCAGAAGACATGGAACCATTCGCTATGGGGAAAGAAATTGAAGATTAATAAAAAAAGGGTATAACATTATTATTTTAAATATGATAGTTACCCAACAAAAATGCTTAAACAAATGGCTGGCAGCACTAAAAAGTTCACGTTAATTGGTCTTTTTAGCCTTCTGTTTATCATTGTATGGCAAAATTCCTTCGTTGGAACCACGGATATTGCCAATTGGTGTATTGAAAATACCTTAACGGTAATTTCGTTACTTTTTTTAGTTCTTACTTTTAAAAGATACAGATTCAGCAATTTTAGTTATTTCGTGATTTGTATCTTTTTATGCCTGCATGTGTATGGTTCAAAATATACCTATGCAGGGAACACCTTCGGATTTTGGTTACAAGATATGTTTCACTTTCCAAGAAACCAATACGATAGATTAGTGCATTTTAACTTCGGTCTTTTACTCTATTACCCAATGCAAGAATGCTTTTCAAAATGGCTACGATATCCCCAGCGTATTGCTTTCTTTTTACCAATCACGGTAAGCCTCTCCGTAAGTGGTCTATATGAAATTATTGAATGGTTGGTAGCCGATATTTTCTTTGTAGAACAGGGTGTTTCTTATTTAGGTACGCAAGGCGATGTTTGGGACTCCCAAAAAGATATGGCTATGGCTTTTCTGGGATCAACTATAGCTTTTTCTATTTTTTATGTCTACTATAAATACCACTTCAAAAAGAATTAAGCCAATTTATAATAGATGAGTGCATCAACGTATTTTCCCTATTCATAATGGTCCTCTTTTTATACTAATCACTACACTTCCTTATAAAAAATTATTATAAAAAGTAGCTACATGATTTGAATCAGTTAAATGGTTTTTCAATCGCTATACCTTTGAATAATTATTAATTGTAAAACCTCATAAAATGAAAACACCGAACATAGGAATTTCAGCAGAAAACAGACAGGCTATCGCAGATCAGCTATCAAAAATTTTAGCAGATGAATTTGTACTCTATTCAAAAACATTGAATTTTCATTGGAACATTGAAGGCCCCGATTTTCATTCTGTACATCTTTATCTTGAAACATTATATGAAGAACAACAAGAGGTTGTTGATACCGTAGCTGAAAAAATACGCGCAATAGGTCATTATGTGCCTGCAAGCTTAGAAAAGTATTCAGAACTGACACATCTTACCGAAAAAATAAAAGGTGGTAATGACAGCCAAAGTATATTCGCAGAATTATTAGAAGATCACGAGAGTATTATCATTTTTCTACGAGAAGAAATAAAGCCGATTTCAGATAAATGGCAAGCTGAGGGCATCAGTGATTATGTAACTGGTCTAATGGAACAGCATGAGAAAACTGCTTGGATGTTACGATCACATTTAAAGTAACATAAGTTTATATACTTATAAATTAAAGACATTGAAAAACCCAAATAGCATCAATTCTATTTGGGTTTTTAATTATGTAAGGTTAGCTTTAAGAAGTTAGATTAAATGTAATTTGAATTAAAAACTACCTGCTTACAATACAATAGACATTCTATAAAAATCTATAGTTTTAGAAAGCATAGCAAACTCCCAGGTTAAAATTGAGTCGGTATTTTTCTCACTTCATTCTCATCTGGCTCAGCTGCAGCACTTTGGGTATAATTATCGGTAAACTCGAATTCCTTTTCATTACGAGGTAGATCTTCTAACTGTTGACCCTATTCAGAATTAAGTTAAGACATGGTATTCAAATATTTTTCTAATATTCGTCTCTGCCATTTAGCAACGATAGAAAGTTTTGTTTCAGCATTCATTAACACCAGACCATAACCTAATCGAGATAGCTTACAATCACTAATAATATCATTGTTTATACTGCTAAAAACTGGTTTAAAATGTTCCTTCAAATTCATTTTTGATGACCTGGCGACACTCATTGCCTTTGCTACAGCATCACTAATTTGTTTGGGTGATAATCCATTATACAGTAAATCGCTTGCAAAAAAGTGCATTCGCAGACCATAATAGAAATCCATAAAATTATCGATGCTCTCAGCAGATTGGTTTTCTAGTTTATAAATAGAGATTTGCATATTAGAACCAGTTTTAAACATTTTGAATATTGAGTTGATAATAAAAAGTCGAGATTAATTTTTAAAAAATTTATTTTCTCAATATTTGACTCGACTTGTTCCGATTAGTAGCGCTTATCGTTAGCGTTGTATTCACTTAGAGGTACTAAATCTCCATAGCTCTAGTACACCTCAGTAGAAAATTAGAGACTTTTCTCAAAACCGAACACCATCATTTTAAACTGACGAAAATTGCTCGTAAAGCCTTCCATTCTTTCCTTAAGTTGACGATGTTTATCTCTATAATCAGAATCAGACAAACCACGTTCACCCATTTCTAAACGAGATAACAATCTTTCATGTTCAGAAATTTCATTTGCTAGGGAATCGAACAATTCGAAATGTACGCTATCTAGATCTTCAAGTATTTTACCATAGGCCGTTTGAGCCGCATCTTTTGTTTTTCTTTTTTCTATTAAATCGATAAAAAATAAAGTTTCATCTTTATAAAAGGCGATATCGCTCAACCATTCCTTACTTTCAAAATGAAGAACATCTAAACCTGCACCTAATAATAATTCTGTTTTTGGATTCACTGTTTTTGTTTTCATAAGAGTATTATTTAAATATTTTTTATTGTTTTTATAAGTCACTCAGCTTTTGCTGTGCTTGCATGAATTAATTTATTTCTCTATCTCATACCTATTAAAAAAGCTAGCTTCTATGCTCTTTCGTGCATTCTCTAAAAGCTCTTTCACCTCTTCTTTGTTTTGGTTACGAATCATGGCAATTTGACTTATCGAAAATTGATACTCCGTGGCCAATTCAAAAACGGTACGCATAGGCATTGGTAAATAATGCAAGACCATAGCAGTATGTTTTTTAATGTTCTCTTCACCCAAATCTTTATCGAGCTTATCCATGATTTCTTTTTGGTCGTCTTCAATAAAAACATGGTTTAACACATAATCATTCTTTGGATATGATATATCATCTAGCTCATCGATCATAACGAAATCACCGTCACCATCTGTACTGAATTTTTCTTCCATCTCATCCCATTCCGGGCGAGAATAATCATCGATGTTCTTTAAAAAATTATCATCAAAATCCTCATCTGCAATAGCATCCTCTAAAAGTTCATCGGCTTTTTTAAATAACCAAGGATGAAAATCTTCTTTATCCTCAACCTTTTCAAAATTATCATAGACAACAATAAAAAGCTGGTCAATAAAATCATCTACCTTGTATTTACCTTTTGGAAGGTTTCCTTTAGCCAAAGCAGTTACCAACCTATTCGCGATATAGCGTTTAACCTGATATAAATCTTCCAATAATAAATTATTGAACAATGCCGGGTTATTATCTTTTTTGTACTGTGTTAAATCTGCAAACGTACTCGCAACGAATACATTAAATTCATTTTTACTTTTATAATACTCAGGACTGTTCATGTTATATACTTTAAATTAAAATGCACTATAAAAATGCAGATATATGAAATAGAATACTATGACGTAGGTCAGTCTCAAAAAATATTAATAGTTTGAATTTATATTTTCACAAAGCAAATCTTTACTTAATGAGTTTCGACAAAACTTAGCTATAATAGCGCTAGTTTGTTTTATCAATTTTTAATTTATTTTCCAATTTTTCAATATCAAATTGATCTCCTCTTACAACAAACAAATAGGTACCGTTGCCTAGTTTTTTAATACTAACTACGGCTTCTGATTCACTCACTCCAAGGCCTCTCAATATTCCATAAGGTCCACCAGAAAGCACCCCGATAGTACTTTTACCTATAGGATTTAGAAATGTAGCAACCAAAGAACCAGCCACAAACAAATGACCCAATTCAGGATTATAAAAGGTATCAAAATCAGTATTTTCACCCAATAATTTTCTAAAAAAAAGTTTTAGTTCATTCTCATTTAACTCAGGTTCTTTAGAGGCATTCATATTGTCGTCTCCAAGATTACCGATTACCGATATGGCTATTCTATTAAAATTCATCTGACGAACCGTAATAAGTGCATGTTCTAACTCTGAAATTTTATTATAGCGCTTTAGAAAAGTTTTTTTATGTTCTGTTTTCGGGACATTCATATTAATCAAAATTTAGAGACATCATGGTCATAAGCTGGGTCATTCTCTTAAGCTAATGTACGAGTACATATTTTCAATGTTCCTGACCTAAGTCAGGGTGTTGAAAAAAAAACTGCGCTAGCTTTGTACTATACATTTAAGACTAATTAAAAAATATAAATCATGGCAAATGATAGTGGAAATGTACTTCTGGCATTATTAACAGGAGCAGCGATTGGTGCAGGCTTTGGAATATTATATGCCCCTGAAAAAGGAGTTAAAACAAGACACAAAATCAAAGACAGAGCTTTAGATGCTAAATATGAACTAACTGAACATGTATCTTTCTCCAAAAATGAATTGAATAAAATAGCCAACGAAAAGAAAGTAGAATTCGAACATAAACTAGAAGAGACAGTTAGAAATATGAATCACAAAGCAGATGATATTCTGGCTTCATTAGAACAAAAGTTAGAAGACTTAAAAAAGAAAAATGCTCAACTGCAGAAATAATATAATATGCATTCAAAGCATTAAAGAAAGGCTGCATTGATTTAGAAATTGATATAAGGTCTTACCTTGAAAGTGCAGAAGAATCATAAGATTTTTAAAGTACTTTTGACAGCGGTTAATACTATATCCTATTCTATATATATTGGAGGTATAGCTTTTCTTGCCTTGTTTATAGTATCGCTGGGGGGAGTCTTACTTGTTCTTAATCTAAGAACGGAAAGGTCTATTGAACATTTTTAATGGAAAGAACATTATACAGTGTACTTGGTTTTTCAGTTATATTTTTACAAGTATACGCTGTAGACCATTCTCACAAAATTATCTAAACATTACTCTGACACGCATTCACGAAGAAGTTTAGCACGTTTTCTGAAATAAACAAGGAATTAAGTATTCTAAAACCTCAATGAAAAATTGCAAATGCAAGTTTAAATTTGATTTAAATACCACAAAAAATCATCTGAATCCATCACAAATAACCAATATTACTCCCTTTGGCATTATACAAATAGTGATAGATGTTTCACTAAATAATGGATTGAACTGAATTCATCGGTTACGACGTAAAACCAAGATTAAAACATCTTCAGTATGCTATCCGAAATCTGCAACCTGTTGTAATTGTTTTTTATCTGAAAGTATAATTCTACGTGATGTACCCAATTGAATCAAACCTTTATCTTTAAAACTAGAAAGTACACGTATAGCTGTCTCAGTAGCCGTACCTATTAAACCTGCAAAATCTTCTCTTGAAATACTAATTCCTAAATCATCATCTTTTACAAGGCCTTTGTCATATAATTCTAATAATGCAGTGGCTGCTCTTTTACGAACCGAATCAAAAGCCATACCCATCAACTGCTCTTGCATGTGAAGTACATTATTTGAGATCATACCAATAAATTTGTTCGATACTTCTTTATTATTGAATAAAAGTTGGGTGAAATCTTTTTTAGGAATACAGCAAACTTCACAATTGCCAAGAGCTACAGCAGTTTCCGTATATAATCCGGAGTTACCCAAAATGCAAAGTTGACCTATAAAATCTCCGGCTTTGAACATACCGGTCACATACTCTTTGCCATTTTCGTTATGCTTGTATGTTTTAACTTCTCCGCTATGAATAAAATATAGGCTATAAGCGAAACTCCCTTCTAAAAAAATCTCATCTTTTGCTTTGTATTGGTTCAGTTCACGGTCTTCTGAAAGGTCTTTTAATTCTTGATATTTTGATGCTTCTTGAATAAATTCGTTGATACCTTGAACGCTTCTTGAAAATTCTTTACGTAAAAAAGAACTCTTTTTAAGCCTTGCCTCTATTGCATCAAATAATTCTTCTGCCTCAAAAGGCTTGGTTAAATAATCATCTGCCCCCATAGTCATTCCTTTACGAAAATCGGACTTTTCAGATTTAGCCGTTAAGAAAATAAACGGAATACTTGCTGTAACGTGGTCTTCGCTTAATTCTCTAAAAACTTCATAACCATCTACTTCTGGCATCATTATATCGCAGAGGATAACATCTGGCACAAAAGATTTTGCTTTTTCAATACCAATTTTTCCGTTTTCTGCAGTGGTTACTTCGTAATTCTCAAGTTCCAGAATTTCCGCGGTCATCTCGCGTACATCTAAATTGTCTTCAATAAGTAGTACTTTTTTCATTTTCGAATAGGTTTAAGGGGAGTTCTACAATAAAAGTTGTGCCTTTGTTAAGCTCGCTTTGAAAGCTAATATTACCCTGCATTAACAGGATATAATGTCTTACAATATTTAATCCTAAGCCGGTACCTTGAAAATTTGTCGCATTTTTTGCTCTATAAAAACGCTGAAACAAATAGACTTGATCCTCGGAAGGGATACCAATGCCTTGATCCGTAACCTCAAAAAGGAGTTTCGTATTCTTAGTATCTATTTTTAGGGTTATTTTTGTGTTCTCATCGGAATATTTAATAGCGTTCGCTAACAAATTATGTACAATATGCCTTACTAGTTTTAAGTCAAGCCCTACCTCTATACGAGGTTGACTATAGCATATTTCAATTACCTGGCCTTGTTTTTTAACCCCTTCAATCTCTTCTACCAACGAGTTGGAGAATTCAACAAAGTCAAATAAAGTAGGCATAGCTATTGTTTTCCCTTCTTCTAACTTACTCAATGACAGAAAATCATTCAGAATAGCTACAAGATTTTTTACGCTCGCCTTAATTGTACTTATATATTTTATTCTTTTTTCTTCTAAACCAGCTTCATTCTGCCTTTCAATAAGGTTAGTAGCAGAAAGAATAGCGCTTAATGGCGTTCTAAATTCATGAGAAGCCATTGAAATAAAACGAGATTTAAGTTCATTAAGTTCTTTTTCTTTTTCTAAGGTATTCCGAATCTCAATTTCTACCTTTTTTTGGTCAGAGATATTACTATGCACTATTAAGGCTTGAGTAATATTATGATTTTCATTATACAAGGGCGTGGTATTAACCAAATACGATCTTTGTTGAACTTCTATTTCAAAAGAGCAGTGTTCTCCTTGTAAAGTTTTCCTAATATTATGTATAACTTTCTCCAAGATATCATTCTGCACCCCTATTACTTCACTAACTCTAAAACCTTTGCCCGCCATGTCTCTGAATCCCAATTCTTCTAAATCTTCGCCTTCAATAAAAACGATTTCAATGTCAGAATTAACAACGACCACAAAGCCCCTTGGAAATTTTTTAAAAATAGTGGTTAACAATTCTTGACTTGTGACCGCACTATTTTCTGCTGTCTTCGTAATCAGAATTTGGTCTTCAAGACTTAAATTAGATTCTACCAACTTCTGAACCATTTCTTTAAGTTCTACTGTACGAGAAGTGACTTTGTTTTCCAAAAGTTCGGCATAGGCCGATAGTTCTTCCCTACTATTTTTTAACGCTACACCAATATTGTGTTGTTCAATAGCCACGCTTATGGCCTGCGTTATATTATAAATAATTTCTTTTTCCGTATCCAAAGGATTTCTAGAAACGGGTAAATAAATGGCAAAGGTTCCTAGTAATTCTTTATTAGATGAAAATATAGGAAAAGACCAACAGGCTTTAATATTATCTTTTATCGCTAATTCTTGAAAATCTTTCCACAGAGGATCACAAAGGGTATCTGAAACAATTACTTCATCTTTAAAATATGCCGCTGTGCCACAAGATCCATTTTCAGGACCGATAAACATTCTTTCAATAGCCTTTGTATAGGTTTCTGAAAGACTCGGTGCCGCCAATTTCTCCAATTTTCCAGATTCCTCGTCCAACAAAAGTATGGAGCCCTGACAATTGGGAATTGCCGTTTCTATAGTTTCAATAATCTTGTAGGCTATACTCTTTAAAGGTTCATGTTGAATAATCATATCCATAACATGAGACTGTCCTATTTTAAAAAACTCTTCTATTTTGTGAGTCGTAACATCATTCTGAACCCCAACAAAATGGGTCATTTCTTTTTTATTATTATATATAGGTGTAATACTAATGTCATTCCAGAATAAAGAACCATCTTTTCTATAGTTACGCAATACCACGCGGCACGCTTCTCCCTTTTCAATGGCAACAGACATTAATTCAATCTCAATTTGATTGTTATCATCACCTTGTAAAAAACGGCAATTCTTACCCAAAAATTCTACCCTCTCATACCCTGTTGTCTTCGTAAAGGCCTCGTTACCATAGATTATAGGTAAATCGGGCTGTTGGGCATCACAGATAATAATTCCGTTAGCGGCTGCTGCTAAAGCACGGTTACGAACATATAATATGTTTTCTATTGTCCTCTCCTCCGTTATATCTCGAATAATGGTCAAAAGTCGATTTTTGCCCATGGGCACAATACGACCTTCATAAAACTGCCTTTCATTTTCGCCATCAAAGTCATACTCAACAAACTGAATCTCGTCACTCTCAATGGTTTTATCCATTCCTTTACGAACTACTTCGTAAATATGTTTCGGTAACAATTCGCTTATATATCCACCTATTAAACTAGCTGGCGGAGCAAATAATCTTTCTGGTTCTGGGGCATAGCATTCAATAAATTGACCATCATAGTCCAAGATGAACATCATCATATCTGGCAGCGCACCTAATAACGCCTTGTTCTTGTCCAAATTTTCCTCTAATTGCTGCTCAATTTCTTTTTGTTCTGTAACGTCTTGTATGGTACCGAACCATTCTAAAGGCTTGCCGTTAGTATCATAAGATGCTTTACCGTGAGCCATGATATACCTCACCCTTCCATCGGCTCTTACTATTCTTTTTTTATTGGAATAGTCAGTATGATTTTTTATGGCATAATCCACTGAATCTCGGGTATTCTGGCGATCATCAATATGAATATAATTAGAGGCAGTTTCGCTAGTAAGTCGCTCATCGCCAGGTTGCAGACCGCATATTCTATAAAACTCGTCAGACCACTTTCTTTCATTAGTCTGCAGATTCCACACCCAACTACCCACATGAGCCAGACTTTGGGCCTCGTCCATTTTCTTGGAATTAACAAGGGCTTTTTTCTGAGCTACTAATCGTTCGGTAATATCTATAACAAAAGCGATGACAACATTTTCGTGTCTAATTTTTGTGGGACTTAGACTTATCTCGACAGGAAATTGTAACCCATCTTTCTTTAGTCCCCATAAATCTCCTCCTTTTCCCATAGCCCTTCTTTCAGGACCTTCTTTAAAACCCTTTCTATGGTTTCTATGAGATTTCTTATATTTATTTGGAATGAGGTCTTCTACTTTTTTATGTAAAAGTGCTCCTGAGCTATAGCCGAACATCATTTCAACCGACGGATTGGCCTTGATAATTTGCCCCTCATGATTTACCACTAAAATACCTTCGACTGAAGATTCAAAAATACCCTTGTAGAGTTCGTTATCTTTAAATTCCATCATTTTATATAGGCTAAAAGTCTTTCTGTAAAGACTATATTAAAGTTAATGAAAAGACGCCTTTGCAAGATAAAACTCAAAAAAAAGCAATTTAAGCCCGTACCCAAATAATTGGGCCAGGATGCTTCGTCTATTAATTTTGAAAAAAAACGTCCATATAAGGTTTAAACAAATGTATAATGGTCGTATTTACATTAATATGACCATTGTCATATTTTTCACATTACTCAGTAATCTTTACTTTAAAATTCAATAATTAAACTTGAGATTTTCACTATCTATTAAAGAATACATTTGTGGCAGTTTAGCCTAAATCAAATAAAGCATCTAATGCGTTAATATCCAATATGCCTAGGTTATTTTGACCTTGAGGTAAGATTATCATATTGCAATGTTTAAAATTTAACATGAATTCTTAAGTAGACCTGCGTATATAAATTCACCTAATTATCATATAAAAATGTTTTAAGTCGTGCATTTTTTTTAACGGATTCATATAAAAACCGATGAATTTGTCACATTATTTAAGGGGTGGCTCAATAGAAAAATCATTTAAAAATTCGCCATCTATTAGCCCAAACGATTTATTTTAATAGATGTAAATATACCAAGAAACGAAGTAGAGATAAGCACAAAGCAAACAGGATAAAGATGACATTATACACTAAACAAAATAGATTCTTTTAAATAAATTAAACTTCTATTTATAAAAGAGTAACCTAGTTTTAATAAAGTACATTTCTATTCTTCACAAATATTGCAGACCTTTATATAGCAACTTTAAAATGGCTTTTGGATGACAACAACTGAAGAAATACTAAAAGAACGTGTTAAAGAGCTTACGTGCCTTTATGAAGTTACTTCTATTATCGTTAATTCAGATTATGACCAACTACAGACCTCATTAGAAGCCATAGTATATTGCCTTAAAAGAGCTTGGCAGTTCGAAAATGTTGCTGAAGTACATTTAAAAGTTGGTGAATATGAGGTTACAACAGATGATTATCATACTGATATGGTAACCCTAGTATCCAACATTAAAGTTTTTAATAAAATAGAAGGTGAAGTCATCGTTGCTTATCCATCTGAAAAGTATTCAGCGGAAGACTTTTTAAAGGAAGAGAAAACATTACTGAATAATATTGCTTTAGATGTCGGCAACTTAATTGAACGTAAGCAAATTCGAGATAGTGAAGCGAATACAAGAAGACAGATGGAGCGTACCGATCGTTTACATATTCTTGGCGAGATTACCGCCGGTATTGCACACGAATTAAATACCCCTCTAGCCAATATACTTGGTTTTGCAGAATTACTTACAGAAAAAATGACCGATAAAGATGCTGTTCGCGATTTAGAAAAAATCATGGATAGCGCCATTTTCAGTCGCGAAATTGTAAAAAAGCTAATGTTCTTTGCCTGTGAGATGCCACAAGAAATGAAGACCGTTAAACTAATTCCAGTAGTTACAAATGTGCTAAAGCTTTTAGAACCTTCTTTAAGAAGTAAAAAGCTTCGGTTGAACAAGTCGTTCGACAATGAAATAATGGAACTCAAGGCAGACACTGTTCAGTTAACCCAAGTAATGTTTAATTTAATAATGAATGCTATCTATTATTCGCCAGAAGGTGCTACCATAGATGTAAGTATTTTAGATACCATTAATACCATTTCTATTCAAATTGCGGATCAAGGCAAAGGCATTGATGTTGATTTGGTCGATAAAGTTTTTGAACCATTTTTCACGACCAAACCTATAGGCGAAGGTTCTGGACTTGGACTGAGTGTGGTACATGGTATTATTACCAGTCACAAAGGCAAAATATCTCATAAATCGAATACACCAAAAGGGACTATATTTACGGTCGATTTTCCTAAATTGTAATTATGGATTTACGTAAAGAGAACATTCTTATTGTTGATGATGATATCGATATACTAGAGCTGCTACAAAGGCATTTACAGTCGATGGATTATCATACCTATAAGGCGGTATCGGTAAAAGAGGCTTTATTTATTCTTAAAGATACCTTTATCGATTTACTCATTACCGATATTCAAATGCCCGAAATCGATGGTTTACAATTATTGAAATTCGCCAATGAACATTATCCAGAAATACCGAAACTTGTAGTTACCGGTTATCCTTCAGTGCATGATTCGCTCGAAGTTATTAAATCTGGAGCAACCGATTATCTTACAAAACCATTTACCAAATTAGAACTTAAAGAGGCTATCGACAAAGCCCTCTCACAAAATAAATCAAGAAAAAAGACCCCAACCAAAGCAGCAAATTCAAAGCCAAATATCTATTCTGACATGGTCGGCGAGTCAGAGGCTTTTCGAAAGGTCACAAATATAATTGATAGAGTAAAAGATAATAAAGCCACGGTTATTATAAAAGGAGAAAGTGGTACCGGAAAAGAATTGGTAGCACGAGCAATTCATTATTCTGGCAAATTCTCTCGTGAGCCATTCATTGCCGTCAATTGCGCTGCCATACCAGAAAATTTACAAGAAGCTGAGCTCTTCGGGTATTTAAAAGGTGCTTTTACAGGAGCTAACGAAAACAGAAACGGATTCTTTCAGGCAGCTAAAGGTGGTACTTTATTTTTAGATGAAATCGGCACTGCCTCATTGGCCGTACAGACAAAATTATTAAGAGCCTTACAAGAAAAAGAGATTACAAGAGTAGGATCTAGACAGGTTGAAAAAGTTGATATTCGAATTATCGCAGCTACCAACGCAGATTTAATCGAAGATATTAAGAACAATACTTTTAGAGAGGATCTGTACTATCGTTTAACTGTTGTAGAAATTAATGTTCCTCCACTTCGCGAACGAAAATCGGATATTCCCCTTTTAACAGAAAAATTTATTCGTAAATATGGTATTGAATTTAAAGATCGGTTATTACAAATTTCTCCGGAAGCTTTACAAATTTTAGAACGTTACAATTGGCCTGGTAATATTAGAGAACTCGAAAATATAATACAGCGTGCCGTAATCATGTCTGATGGTATTGTTGATGTCAAAGACCTGCCCGATTTTTTAAAATATCAAATAGATTTTCCGAATAGTGAGTTACTTCCTCTTCGTGAAATGGAGAAAGAATATATTCTACGCGTTCTAAATCATACCCAAGGCAATAAGACAAAAGCTGCCGAAATTCTGCAAATAGACCGTAAAACTTTACGTGAAAAATTAAAATAAGTACTGGGTACTATTTCCTCATGCGGGTAATTTCTCCCCACCACCATACATCTCCAAAATTAAAATTTAATATTTAAACACCTGTAAATCAGTTTATTATGATTTACAACATCTTTTATCTATACTATAGGCACACCATTTGCATATATCTGTACAAATAAACAAATCTGTTTTACCCTCAATTTTAAATCTCTTTTGAGCCTCGATAATAGAATCTTAAAAGTGTTAAAATTTAAAACAGCAAGTTGAATTTAATACATAGCAAAAGATGAAGTATGGTAGTCTTGTTTTAGAAAAAAATGAATTCTTGATGATTAAAGATTATCTAGAAACGAATGTTACAATTGAAGATTATGCACACAAGAATACTTTAGAGATTCTACATCAAAATATGTCGACCGCAATGCTTTTTGAAACGGAAGACATCCCTTTTGACATCATAAAAATATACTCTTTCATTAAACTAGCAGGTACATCTGGCATACGCCAAACTTTTCAACTAGTAGCACCGAATGAAGTTAACATTCAAGAGAACAAAATTTCAATAGTGAGCAGTTTGGGTGCCTCAGTTATTGGCCGTGCCGAAGGTGACAAAATAACCTACGGTCTACCTGGCGATGTCATATCTCTAATAATCGAAAAAGTAAAGCAATCAAAAGAAGTTGATAACGCCGCTACAACCACACCAACCATAAATAAAAGAAAACCAAAAAAATTAAAAACTTATTAATCATTAAAAAATTAAGGTATGATCAAATATGCAATTGCCCTTTTATTTTCAGTAAGTATGTTGAACGCACAAAATGACACGGCAAAACAAATAAATGTTGACGTTGGTGATATTTTTGAAATCGGAAAACCCGAAACCAACAAGTATAAACACATCGATTTTCCTCGTGAAAATTTCATAATAAAAAGAGGTGGTATAGCTAATTATAAAAGAGCCGAAGGCGCTACTGTTGTAGTTACCTCAGTAAAAGAAAAAAAAGATGGAACCACTCAAATAAAGTTTAAGAGAAAAGATGGTGGGCGTTTTTTTGGAAGCCATACCGTTATTCAAGCAGACTATCATGAGGCTATTTCATCAGGAGAATTAATGGCCCCATAACTCTTTTTTTAGTTGGTTGATGTAATCCACTTGGCTATTAGAAATTTTATTTTTTACAATAGAATTATAGGTCAGGTGGGTTTCCATCATAATGATTACCTGTCTTTACTAGGTTTAAACAAAACGCAGAACTCATGTTTAAAAAGCTTAAAACACAACAAAGAATACATACTGGCTTCATTTTAGCCATTGCATTTTTATTGGTATTAGGCTCTAATAGATTATACCAAAGACATTTTTCTACTATTCAAACCTCGGTAAATTCCGTTCATAAAGACAGAGTAGTAGTTCAGGATTACATTTATCAGCTCAACAATATTTTTCACAAAAAAGAACTCCGCTTTATTAATGATGACGACTTTACCGCTGTGGCATCGGAAAATAAAAAAGTAGAAAAATTACTGCTTGATTTTGGAATGACGAAAATGACTACTAAAGAATATAAACTTCTCAATGAACTAACAACACAATTTGAAAAGCTTGAAAAATCGGAGCATATGATTTTAGCATCTCACGATAATCTAAAGGGTGGTGTTGGTGTCTTTTCTATAAAAACGCTTCAAGAAATAGCGCAAAATCTAGATGAGCTCGCCAATATTCAACTTAAAGAAAGTAAACACATGACCCAGCTATCTAATAAATCTTTAGATATGAATATGCTCTTAGCCAAACTTGAGCTTGCCTTTTTAATTATAATAGGAATTGCCATGTTGGCTTTGATTTTTATTCCATTTACAACGAAACAACCCGTATTTGAATAACAAGGGTATTCAAGTACAATTTTAAAAACATCATAATCTAAGCAAGATGAAAAATTATATGCGGAGCATCTGCTCAACTTGTAGGCACGCCCCTTATTGTTCATTAACAACTGATAAAAGCTCGATTGTATCGTGTAGCGAATATTCCCATTTTTTAGATATTACTAGTGAACCAATAGTAGTTATATCGAATGAAATGGCCAGTAGTGATGAACTTAACAGTGAATTAGTATTAAACTAAACATAATGATAGCAAAATTAGAATCAGAAAAAAAAGTACCAAAACAAGGTATGCTTGATAATGTCATGCGCCAATTCGATAATGCCGCTGACATCATTGATTTGAATACCAACATTAGAAAAATATTAGAGGTTACAAATAATGAATTTGTCGTACACTTTCCGGTACGTATGGATAACGGTGAAGTAGAAATTTTCACGGGTTATCGTGTTCAACATAATAATGCATTAGGCCCTTATAAAGGCGGACTTCGATATCACCCGACCGTTGATATTGATGCTGCTAAGGCTTTAGCAATGTGGATGACTTGGAAAACCTCTTTAGCTGGCTTACCCTATGGTGGTGCTAAAGGTGGTATTCAAATAGACCCTACCAAATACACCAATTCAGAATTAGAACGTATTACAAGGAGGTTCACGTACGCTTTAGGCGATAATATTGGTCCTGAGCTTGATATTCCTGCTCCAGATGTAAATACCAATCCGCAGACAATGGCGTGGATTTTAGATACGTATATGTCTACTAAGTCACCTGCAGAACGTTCTACCAACATGCACGTAGTTACCGGTAAACCTATTGGTGCTGGAGGCTCAAAAGGTAGAGATAGAGCCACAGGTTACGGAGTTTTTCTAACCATTAAATTTTGGGCAGAAAACCACAATGTTGAATTAAAGGACAAGAAATTTATAGTACAAGGTTTTGGTAATGTAGGGTATTGGGCAGCTTATTTCTTAGTTAACGAAGGCGCTATTTTAACAGCGGTACAAGATGCTTATGGCACTATTGTAAATGAAGAAGGTTTTGATGTAGATAAGCTACTTGAATACACTCAAGTAAATAAAGGTAGTATTCTAGGCTTTGCAAATGCGCGTACTATTGATAACTCAGCCTTTTTTGCTTTAGACTGTGATATATGTATACCAGCAGCATTAGGTAATCAAATTACCGCAAAGAATGCCAGTAAAATAAGAGCCTATTTAATTGCTGAAGGTGCAAACGGACCAACTGATGTTGATGCCGAAGAAATTCTACTGAAGAAAGGTGTAGATATCATACCCGATATTCTTTGTAATTCAGGTGGTGTTATCGGTAGTTATTTCGAGTGGTTACAGAACCGTAACGGTGAAATATGGACGCTTGAAGAAGTGATGGAAAAACTTGAAAAGAAAATGAGAGAATCATTTACCAATGTTCTTGAAACTTCGAAAAAGAGAAAAGTCGATATGCGAACAGCTGCCTTTATCATTGCGATAGAACGTTTAGAAGAGGCCTATGTTCAACGAGGAATTTTTCCATAAATAAAAGTAATAATCAATATATAAGTTGGGAGTCTAAGAAGTATATTTTTTGAATCATTGTCACATTTAGTGTAGTTGAAATTATTTGAAAATCAGCTAGCTAATGTTATTGACTGCGCTCGATATGATAATGAATTTACTTCTTAGACACCCTAATTACACCCAAAATAATAAGAAGATGAAGTACGGGAATCTGGTTATAGAGAAAAAAGAATATGTATTACTTAAGAGATTCATGAATCTTTCTGGGTACTACAAAGATGATACGCTACGTAAGTCGGTTCAGAAATTAGTAGGCGAAATGGAGTCTGCTATTATTTGTGATGCATCAGAAATGTATGATGATGTAATTCGATTCAACACCACTGTTACTATTGTATCAGATGGCGGTTGGCATAAAAAATTCAAATTGGTGATGCCGATGGATAGTGATATAAAAAACGATAAAATATCTATTCTTACACCAATGGGAGCCGCCGTTATGGGCTACAGTGAAGGTGACACGTTGCTTTGGGAGTTTCCATCCGGAGAACAAAAACTGACGATAGAAAAAGTAGAACAAGAAAATGAATATATAAATTTAAACATGGTACTATGAATGTATCAACACCATTTTATCCTCATGAATCTGACAAAAAGATTATGATGAAAAAAGATAGAACAGAAATTAATAATTGGACCGAGGAACTTGAGTATCTAAATGAAGAACTTGAATATTTTTTAGATATCGAAGACCGTATGTTGAATAACTCAAATTTATATCAACAGTTACATGGTGTGCGTAGAGAAAATGCATTAATCTTAGGCGTATTATATCGCTATGAGGGCACAATTGGTAATGCCATTGAATGCGACACAACCGACTGTGATACCTATTACCTGAATCATCATGAAAAAAAACGTAATACCTATTTAGCACATATCAAAAATTATAGAACCTTAAAAACCAGAATATTAACACAAATATTATTAAAAGCTCAAAGATAATTCAGTAGCTAAAGTAGTAGGGATAGAGAACAGTTTATAAAACAAGTTAATCTTAAAATAAAGCATCATGGACAAGAATATACTATTGGCAACAGATTTTTCAAAAGCTTCGTGGAATGCTATACAGTATGCAATAAAATTGTATGAAAAACAGGATTGCAATTTTTATATTCTCAACTCTTATTCTAAAGAATCTCATGGTCTTGATAATATGACACTGTTGGATCCCGACCAAGCATTTAATAAAATTTCTGAAGGTCGTTCAAAAGAAGGTTTGGGCGATATTTTAACGAAACTATCAAATATAAATACCAATCTAAATCATCGGTTTCATGTTATTTCCGAATCGACTTTATTATTGAACGCTATTCAAAAACTAAACAAAAAATTGCAGTTTGATATGATTGTTATGGGCGCTAAAGGAATTCATAATAAAGAAGATGAATCGTATGGTAAAAACACCCTTGAAATTATTAAAAGCATTAGAAAATGCCCGGTATTGGTGGTACCTGCCAATGTGAGTTTTAATTATCCTCAAGAAATTGTTTTATCCACAAATTTTCATACTAAAATTAAATCTTCAGAAATAAAATACCTTACTGAAATAGCAAAAATCAGCAATGCCAATATTCAGGTTTTAAGTCAGTTCGATACCGATAAATTAACTTTTAAGCAAAAACGGAATAAAGTCCGCATACGCAAACACCTTAAGGGAATAGAACATAATTTCAATACCCTACACAATGTAAAAATGGCAACTGCCTTAAGTTGTTTTGTAGAAATCAGAAATTCGAATATGATTAGCTTCATCGATAAAAAACCGTCGCTATGGGAAAGATTTGGTTTCGGTAAATTTTCATTGAATAAACTAGGCTATTATTCGAATGTACCCGTACTAGCACTTCACGGTAAGTAATGCTCAACACAAAAACCAACCAGTTCAGATTATTCCAATTAATGAGAAAATATTTTATCATTCCTCTATTACCTTTAATTCTAGTAGCGTGTAAAGAAATAAATGATATTGATGATCAGCATCACGATAATTTTGAAAAAAGAACCGTAGCTATGAGCACTTTAGATTCCCTAGAATCAGGTGTTTCATATCTATCGGTTAGCTCACAACTTTACAGCCTTTCAGAACATAAGGCTCATAATTTTACGATTACCGCCAGTATTAGAAACATTAGTTTAACAGATACCATGTACATTACTAAAGCTAAATATTTAGATACCAATGCAAAACCGCTGCATACGTATTTTAACCAACCCATATTTGTTGCCCCTTTAGAAACCCTAGAAATTGTAATTGATGAAGTGTATCATGACAAGAGTACAGGAGCAAGTTTTATTTTTGATTGGAAGATAAAACCCAAGTCAAAAGAACCGGTATTTGAAGGTATTATGATTTCAACATATGGCAATCAAGGTTTATCATTTACAACCCAAGGTCAACGCATCGACTAAAACAAGAATCGTATCTTGCGTTAGCTTAGATAAAACTTTTAAGACTAGACAGATTGACTTTACATGATGGACGATAATATTCACAGATTACTATATAATTACCTCTTAGAAACAGGATTAACCGAAACTTCAGCCTCTTACCTTAACCTTTCAATTTTAATGATAGGGGCTTTATTATTGGCCTATTTTCTAGATTTAATAATTTGGAAGGTATTGCGGTCAATATCGGTAAGATTAGCACGAAAATCAAAAACTAATTTCGATAATTTTTTAGTCGCGAATAGGGTTCCGCGATATGTAGCACATATTATTCCTCTTAGTATTTTATTTGAATTTATTCCGTTTGCATTTGTTGGTTTTGACTATGGTAGCCGAATGGCTCTAAAAGGTATTCATGTACTCTTCGTAATATTAACACTTTATTTAGTTAAAAGCATTTTTACAAGTATAAATGATTACTTAAAAACGAAGGAAAGGTTTAGAGATAAGCCCATGGGCAGCTACATTCAGGTATTTATGATTTTTGCCTGGGTTGTTGGCATTTTTACCATTTTCGCCATTATGACCGATGTACAGATCTGGAAATTTTTTACAGCCCTTGGCGCAGGTTCTGCTGTAATATTATTGATTTTTAAAGATTCTATACTTGGCCTTGTTGCCAGCATACAAGTCAGTATCAATGATATGGTTCGCATTGGTGATTGGATAACTTTTGAAAAATTCGGTGCCGATGGCGATGTTATCGAAATTACCCTTGCTACCGTTAAAGTTCAAAATTTTGATAAGACCATAACCACAATACCAACGTATTCTTTAATTTCAGATTCTTTTAAAAACTGGCGTGGAATGCAAGTTTCTGGTGGGCGACGTATTAAAAGAGCACTCATAATAAGCCAAAAAAGTATTCGTTTTTTGTCAGAAACAGATATAGAAGCGTTTCAAAAGATACAACTGATACAACCTTATCTAATCACCCGTACCGAACAGATAAATACATTCAATACAAGTAACGAAATCAATAAAGAATTAGCGATAAACGGTCGAAACCTTACCAATATTGGGTTATTTAGAAAGTATGTAAACGATTATCTTCAGAACCATTCTGCAATTAATAAACGAATGACCTTAATGGTTCGTCAGCTACCACCGACACCACAAGGTATACCCTTAGAGATTTATGCATTTAGTTCAGATAAACGTTGGGAGAATTATGAATATGTGATGGCCGATATCTTCGACCATTTATTGGCTGCCCTACCCTATTTTGACTTACAGGTATACGAAATTCCGGTTTCAGTAACTTCAGCACCTTTGAACTAAACGGAACTAAGATTTAGCATTTAAAAAAGTAGTCAAAAAATATATAAAGCCGTTTGCAAACGGCTTTATATATGAAATACCTAATTATCAAATTCTGTCCAATTACCCGTATACATCGCATTTAACAGTTTAATTGTATCTTTCATTTAGATAACAAAAATTGCACATATATATGTGTTACCTGCAAGCTCAAAAAAATGAACAGCTTCACCGAAATATCAAAGTTTTTCAAATCTGAATATTCATTAAATCAAGATGGATTAGAGGAGCTATTCTCTTTATTTGAAGTTAGAGAGCATAAAAAAGGAAGTTTATTAATTCAAGCTCAATCGAAAGAAAAACAACTTAGATTTCTTAACAGAGGAATAGTAAGGGAGTATTATTCAAATCAAGAAAAAGAAATCAATATTAATTTTTATGTAAAGCCACAGTTCATTTCAGATTTATTAACCTTTAGCCAAAATTCAACTACTAATAAAAATCAAGAATGTCTTTCTGTTGTGGAAGTTTTAGGCATTGACCGAAAGTCTTTTTTTGATTTATTAGAAAAATATCAATGTGGAAAATCCTTTGTTGAATCATCATTTCAAAAACTATTAAAACAAAAGGAAATGTTGGAGTTTAATCGCATTACCAAAACCCCAGAGGAATTATATAGAGAGTTATTCATTTACAAACCTGAATGGCTTCAATCTATTCCTCAATATCATATTGCTTCTTATTTAAATATAACCCCTGAAACGTTAAGTCGCATTAGAAAACGCACTTCTTGATTTGAATCAATGAAAATGATTCTTCTTTCTTAGACTTTTGTATAACACATAAAAAACACAAAATGTTAAATATTCATCATATACGAAATGCGACTATGATTCTGGAAACAAAAAAAGATGTCATTTTAATTGACCCAATGTTAGGAGATATTGGAATTATGCCTTCCTTCACTTTATTCAGACATAAAGCAAGAAAAAACCCAACCGTTCCTTTACCTAAGAATCTAGAATCTATATTAAATAAAGTTACTCATTGCTTAATTACGCATCAACATCCTGACCATATTGATAAAGCTGGAATTCAATTTTTAACAAAAAAAAACATTCCTGTTACTTGTAGCAGTAAAGATGAAAAAGCTTTCAGAAAAAGAGGATTAAATATTATCCAGACTTTAAAATATTGGGAAACACAGAACTTTTTAGGAGGAACAATTGAAGGAATCCCCGCAAAACACGGTTATGGTTTTGTTGCTAGACCAATGGGAAATGTAATTGGCTTTTATATAAAATTACCTAAACAGAAATCTATTTATTTAAGTTCAGACACAATTTACACAGAGTCAGTGGATAAAGTTCTAAAAGCTTATAAACCTGACATTAGTGTTTTAGCTTGTGGAACTGCTCAATTTGACTTATTCAACAAACTTATTATGGATATAAATGATATTTTAAAGTTTGTTAAAAATGCATCAGGAAAAGTCATCGCTAATCATATGGAATCTATAAATCATTGTCCATTAACCCGAAAAAAACTAAGAGAAATATTGATTAAAAATAACTTGACAAATAAAGTTCTTATTCCCCAAGATGGAGAGGTGATGGAAATAGCCAGTAGGTAACAATGTATAAAAAACATAGGGCCTTTGTGCTTAGTTGAAAGGTCTGTGATTATTAACAAAGTCCGCTAAATATAAAATTTGACATTTATAGATGAAAAGATAAAAGCAAAATATTTATATTTAGCTAATTAATAAACCGAAACGAAAGTGCTTATCACCTGCCCTACTTGCCATAGCCTTAACGAACAGAAATGCACATGAAAAAATTAATCCTTTCCATTTTTATTCTAACCTTCTTAATCGGATGTAATTCAGATAAAACTGACATTAAACAGAACAGGGAGCATGATTCGAGTCTGACACCTTTAGAGGTTGTTAATAAGCGAATGGATTTTTATAATCGTCACGACTTTGATGAATTTATAAAACTCTATGGGGATGAGGTTAAAATCTACACATATCCTGAGAAATTATTAGGAACAGGAATAGATAACATAAGCTCCATTTTTAAACCCAAATTTTCTGACAAATCCATTCAAGTTGTGATTATAAGTCAAATGAATAATGGAGACCATGTTATAAATCACGAGATCGTGACGGAAGATGGAATTGATACAAAATATGTATCAATTTATGAAGTAGAAGATGGGTTGATAACAAGTGTGAGATTTGTTAGAGACAATTAATAATCGGATTCTATTGAGATAGCTACTATTAATAGATTAAAGAGCAAGCATAACTTCGCATATAAAAAACTTAAATCATATTTTTAATCAGGCAAATCTGAAATTAAAGAACAATGGTCTCTTAGAATTATTCAACTTTTAGTGGACTCAAAAAGAACACAGGATATACTTACGGAAAAATAGTAACGAAATGGGAATCTGGAAAAAACAAGCACGATTATTCAAGATACGAATATCAAGTTAACGGAATTACATTTCAAGGAAAACAAGGAGAAAACTATCCAAAAGAAAAATTGGTAATTATTGTTTATGACAAAGAGAATCCGAAATTTAGTATGATTGCGGAATATCCGTTTGAATTATTAAACCTACAGAACGATACATTAAAGATTGAGGAAACATTCGTGAATTATAGCTGGTGGAATTAATTGCGGCCGACAAAATTTTTGATGAATGGAAAGAATAAAAATGCACTACAATAAAGCATAGACGCAATACTTTGGCTGTAATTTTGGAAGAACCACAATAAGTAAATTTAACTGTTTACTTATTTTTATTTTTGTAAACATATATATTGACTTTTTTATATATTTGTAAACGTAAATGTTTACATATTTTTTATTTTGTAAACTTAAGACTTTACAAAAATGAGAAACAAAAGAACACTTTTAATTGAACAATTGGACCAAAAGCTTCAACCATTTTCCCAAACTAGAATGGTTCTGGTCCCAGAACGCGGATGGATAAATACAATCCGGACCACACTTAATATGACAATGGCCCAACTTGGCAGCAAACTGAATATCACAAGACAAGGTGTAAAAAGAATTGAAGACAGTGAAGCTAATGGGACGATAACACTCAATTCCTTAAAAGATGTAGCTAATGCTATGGACTTAAAATTAGTTTATGCATTGGTCCCAAAAAATGGGACTATTGATTATTTAATAGAAACAAAAGCCGAAAAACTGGCTCAAAAGATTGTATTGAGGACCAATCAAAATATGAAACTTGAGGACCAAGGCATTGGAGATGATAAGATAAGTAAAACCATAAAAGACCTTGCTATTGAAATAAAAAGAGAGTTAAGGAAATCATTATGGGATTAGAATTAAAATATGATGATGGACAAACACCTTTGGACGCAGAAGAAAAGGAAGGTATTAAAATAAAATCTATCACTACTCAAAGAGAACTGGATGAATTTGAACAACTAAACATTGAAAAAGCAGTCGAATGGACTATTCATTCAAAATTTAAACCTGAAAAAATTCTAACAGAAAAATTCATAAAAGACTTACACAAAAAAATGTATGGTGATGTATGGAAATGGGCAGGTGAATTTAGAAAATCTGAAAAAACGATTGGTATTCCATGGATTCAAATTAGTATAGAATTACGGCACTTATTAGATGATGCAAAATATTGGTTAGATAACAAAACTTATTCACCTGAAGAAATAGCAATTAGATTTAAACATAGAATAGTATCTATTCATTGCTTTCCAAATGGAAACGGAAGACACTCAAGAATGATGGCCGATATAATTATGGAATCGATATTTGGGAACGAGATATTTTCGTGGCATCAATCAAATATGGTAAAGGCAAACGAAACGAGAAAAGTTTACATTACGGCATTACAAGAAGCTGACAAAGGAAACATAAAACCTTTAATGAATTTTGCCAAAAACTAAAGCCGCCAAGGACTATAGCTAATAGGACGGATAATGATTAATTTAATAGCTTGGGTTTGCTTACTGAGTCCGCCAAATCTTTTGGATTTGGCAATTAAAAAAGAAAATATAATTACAAAAGAAAAAGCGCTGACTCGCATACCAGACGGAAACAAAAAGTTTCCTTGCCTGCCCTACTTGCCATAGTCGAGAACTTTCGCAATAAAACGATGATGAAACGATGATGAAACTTTAAGAATTATTTAAATGAAAAATAATATAAATTATAAATTGATATTTCTAAGCCTGTTAATAATAGGATTCAGTTCTTGTGACATAAGACAAAAAGATGATCAACAATATGAAATTTCAAAAATAAAGAATGAAGAATTATTTAGTTCCGTAATCTTAAAACATCTAAGTGCTGTAAAAAATAAAGATTTTATTACTTTAAAATCTACAATGTCTCCAAAAGGAAATATGGAATTAATTCAACCAGGTTCTGAAATTGTATATTCTGTTGATGGATTTATGAAATTTCATCAAGAATGGTTTGACGTACCTAATTGGACAGTTAATACAAAAATATTAAGTACTGATATTGGCGATAGAATTGGTGTGGCTACAACAGAATTTTTATATAAAGAACCTGAAAGAAATGGAAAACCATATTTTAATAGACTAATTGTCACATATACTTTAGAAAGAATAAACAATAACTGGTATATTATTAAAGACCACGCCAGTTCAATTGAGAAAACAAAAAATTAAATACTATTGCCAACACCGTTGTAATACATTAGAAACACACATATGAAAGGAGACTATTATAAAACAAAAGAATCGGTTGAAGAATACATTAAATTGGCAAAAGATGTTAATGGAAAACTTTTAATTGAAAAACTTAAACAGATTTTGCCTTCAAAATCAACACTACTTGAAATTGGTTCTGGACCTGGAACTGATTGGAAAATATTGCATAAGTTTTATGATGTAACCGGTTCTGATAATTCTAATGAATTTCTGAATCATTTGATAAGTAAAAATCCTAATGGAAAGTTCATTGAACTAGATGCGACTTCTTTAAAAACTGATATGAAATTTGATGGAATTTATTCAAACAAAGTGTTGCATCATTTAAATGATGACGAATTGGTTGATTCTGTTAAAAGGCAAAACAAAATTCTAAATTCAAACGGAATAATTTGTCATTCTTTTTGGAAAGGTGAAGGTTTTGAAATTTTCAAAGGTCTTTTTGTTAATTATCATAGTGCATCAACTCTTACAGAAGCATATCACAAATATTTTGAAATTTTATCAATCGAAGAATATAAAGAATTTGATGACAACGATTCTCTTTTATTGCTTGCACGAAAAAAATAACGCATCACAACAGTGTATTTAATTTATTATTAATTCTAGCCTACTAACAAAAATCCTATCAGATTTTCTATTTTTTTCCTATTTGTAAAATTAGGTGTTTAAACATGCAACAAAGCATATATTAGACCGTTAGACATCATTATTAAGTTAATTATGAATAACAAAAGAAATATTAGAATTCTAATCTTACTTGGTCTATTAGGTTCTGTACTCGTTGGTATCGGCGAGTATTTATTGCACTTTCTACCTGAAGGTCCAAGTGGTGAAATAAGTATGTTAGAGCATGTGCCTTTAAAGCGAGCTAGCATAGGGCATTTTTTTGCAGTATTTGGAGCTCCATTGTATTTTACTGGTTATTACGGGGTTCGTGAGTTTTTCAAAAAATCTAATGAAACCTTAGCTAACATGCTTATGATATTAGGTGTTTTAGCATTTTTTATTGGTGGTATTTGGATATCCTCTAGATATTTTGGAGCTGAAGTATTACAGCGAAGTCAAGATACAGCTAACTATGCCTTTTACCTTCAATCTTATGAAGATCATTACCAGATTTTAGTCTGGGCTTTAAGAGTAATAATTGCTCTTTTATCTGTGGTATATGTGTTACTGATTATGAAAAATAAACAAGGTTTGCCTAAATGGCTGGCTATCTTTAACCCTATAATACTCTTGATTATTATAATTTCTTCTTTAGTCTGGTTCAAGCCTTTAGGTATTCATATTGCGCCTATAGCTATGAACGTAACTCATTTTATTTTCTTCAGTATTCTATTATTTCAACTTAAAAAGCAAATCAATTAATATGAAAATTTTAAAGTATATCTTTTTTAGTGTTTTAGCGCTAGTTCTATTAATCGTATTAATCGTTCTCTTTCGTTTTGGAATGGACGGCAATAACCCTTATAGTAATGAGATTGATAATAATTTAATTCCCACATTTAGTGAAGCCTCTATTGAGTTTACGCAACAACATAATGGAGAAGAGTCTCTTCCTGTAATAGCTTCTGCTTTGATAGATATTGATAATGACGGAGTAGATGAATTGTTTTTAGGAGGTGGGTATAATCAACATGATGAACTTTTCAAATTCAAAGAAGGTTCTTTTACTTCCATTTCAAAAAGTGTTAATCTTCAAGAAAAAGAAAACCTTACAACCTTAGGCTCAGCTTCTGCTGATTTTGACAATAATGGCTTCTCAGACTTAATAGTTTCTCGTGAAGATGGTATTACAATATATTATAACAATGACGGAAAATTTACCCCTAAAAAGGTAGACTACCCTTTAGCAGATAATGCTTCTCCTCTTGGGTTTGCATTAGGAGATGTGAACAAAGATGGTAATATTGATATTTTTATCTCGAACTATATCCGTAAAAAACAAATGGTAGGCCAAAATAACTTCAGTAAAACATATGGCCCAATAAGCCAATTATTATTGAATAATGGAGACAACACGTTTAAAGACATTACACAAGAATCTGGCTTAACATACCAACACAATACCTTTATGGGGATTTTTGTAGATATTGATAATGATTCTTGGCTTGATTTGATTGTTGCTCATGATACTGGTGAAGTAAGAACGTACAAGAATAATGGTGACACCACTTTTACTATGAAACCTAACCCAACAACAGACAAATACGGCTATCCTATGGGAATTGCGGTAGGGGATTATAATAATGACGGCAATGTTGATTTTATGTTCTCTAATACCGGCTCAACAGCTCCTCATTTTTTAGCAAGAGGTAGTGTACATGAAAGTGAATTTGATTCTGATTGGATATTCTTTGAAAATAAAGGAAACTTTATTTTTGAAAATGTAGCCAAAAAAATTGAGGTAAGCGATTATGAATTTTCTTGGGGAGCAGCAATGGCTGATATGAATAACGATGGTCTGCAAGAACTCATTGTTGCTGAAAATTACGTAGAATTTCCGCCACATAAACTATTTAAATTACCTGGTCGTTTTCTAACGCAGAAAGCTGACCATACTTTTGTAGCTACAGAAAGTAAGAGTGGTGTTGTAAACAAAAACTTTGGAATTACACCGCTAGTCAGTGATTTTAATCAAGATGGGTATCTAGATTTAGTTTGGGTAAATATAGCGTCACCCACAAAAATATTTCTGAATAATGGTGGTGAAAACAATTATATTAAATTACGATTTGCAGAAAATGCAAAGAACATTGGAGCAAAAGTTATATTAACTACCAACTCAGGGCAGACCCTTACAGAGGATTATATCATAGGAGAAGGATTAGTTTCTGATCAAACAGCAGGTGTACATTTTGGCTTAGGAAAAGAGCAAATTAAAAGCATCCAAGTAAAATATATAAATGGTGAAACGCAAAATTTAGAAGATTTTAAAATTAACACAACAACTCTTGTACCTGAAACTATAGTAGAAGAAACAATCACAGATGTTGAGTAAGTTAATTAATTTACTCATTACGCTTGTTTTCAGTTTTGGAATCTATGGAGCAGGCGGGTTAGTATATGACGAGTACATACTACAACAGGTATGCCCACAAATTTTAGGCATACCTGCTTGTTATATTATAATGGCATGTTTAATTATTCCGCTAATAGCGCATATATTTAATTTAAGTAACAAAATATATTTTACAGGAACAGGCATCGCTTTAACAATTGCAACTTATGGCACTATATCTCAATTAATTGGTATTACAGATTGCCCTAAAACCAGTAACGGCATACCCATGTGCTATATATCTTTTTTAATATTTTTGACTTTAGTTGTTTTAAAATGGATTAATATTAAAATGACGAATGCCTAACAACAGCTATGATTAGTACGCGTTTTGATACTTCAACTAAAATTTATACCTATTTGTAAAGTCCGCCAAATCTTTTTAGATTACCCAATAGGGAAATGTGAAATAAAATTGGTTTTAAAATGAAAAAAATAAAACTAAGCAATTAGCTTTAGCTTCGTGCGTAGTCCGAAACGAAAAGTTTTCTTTCCTGCCCTACTTGCCATACACAAACACGTCGGCAAACATTATACAAAACTTAATTTAAGATAACTTGAATTTTAAAAATATAGGTCTATTTCTATTTTTTCTATTGGTTTTAAATACAGGATTTAGCCAAAAGAATAAGGACATAGTAATTGGCAAAGAAGTTACAATGTTTTCTGACACTCTAAATCAGGAAAGAACTATTTTAATTCATTTGCCAAAATCTTACAATGATACTATTTACGCTCCTAAAAATTATCCTCTGTTATTTCTTCTTGACGCACAAGAACACTTTGAACTTGCTACTGGCATATTAAATTTCATGAGTAATCGATTGGACAGCAAATTAATTCCTGAATTTATTATTGTTGGCATTAAAAGTGAGAATAGGATTTCAGACTATACCCCTACAAATTCAACAATTAATCCGGAGGGGGTTTTTGTAGATGCATTTAAAGTTAGTGGAAACTCAAATAAATTTTTAAGTTTCGTTGAATACGAATTACTTCCAAAAATACGTAAAGACTACCGTACAGCGCCATTTAAAATCCTGACAGGACACTCACTTGGTGGTCTCATTGTAGCCTCCGATTATATTTCAGACGGTTCATTATTTGATGGCTATATTGCAATCGACCCAAGTTTATGGTGGGATGATGGACTGCTAACAAAATTTGTTCAATCCTCAGAATTCAATCAAGAAGAAGATTCTACCAAGAAAATGTACATCTCAGGTGCCAATAATTCCAATTCAATTATAGACACCACAGCGATGAGGGTTAATCAAGAAAAATTTTACAAAGCCATTAAATCCAAACTAAATATTGCTTCCAAAGTAAAATATGAAATCTTTGAAAATGAAGATCACGGTACTATTCCTTTACCTTCTATTTATAAAGGTCTTCAATTCATATTTGAAAATTATAAAATGAATGGTATGCTCGGAGCTTCTGCAAATGAAATTCAAAAGCATTTCAATAATATTTCACAAACTCTAGGAATGAAACTGCGACCCGAGGAAAGAGTAATTGATATCTTAGGTAATTACTTTTTAGAGAGCACTAACGAGATAGAAAAAGCTATTTCTTATTTTGAATTAAACGTTACAAACTATCCAAACTCCTATCACGCATATTATTCTCTGGCTATCGCAGAAAGCACATATGGACAGTTAGAAAAGGCAAAACTGAATTATGAAAAATCTTTGGAACTAAAACCTGATAATATAATCGCTCAAGAAAATCTTAAAAAATTAGTCCAAGCAAGTAGAGATAAATAAAATTTACTAAAACGGATTTGTCTAATGGTAGACCGATTATTGGTTATATCTAACTGTAGCACTCAAAGGTAAATATGTAGCTATTGAGGATATGGAAAAGGGCGTTTGGAAGGTGTTTTTTAGAAACGTATTTTTAGGATTCTTAAATAGAAATAATATCAGAAATAAACAAGTATCAATAAGGTTAAGTCAAAATATGGTGTAAACTATCTACCTTAACGAACATTAAAACCAGAATATGAAAATTGCAGTTACAGCAGCAAATGGACAGTTGGGTTCTTCCATTGTAAATGAATTAAAAAGTATCATTGGTAAAGAGAATGTGATTGGGATTGTAAGGACCCCTGAAAAGGCTTCTCATTTAGGTATTGAAGTTAGAAAAGGAGATAATAATAGCCGCGAAGATTTTAATACAGCTTTAAATGGAATTGATTCAGTTCTATTGATTTCAGGAATGGATAGTCCCGAAAATAGAATTCAACAACATAGAAACGTAATTGAAGCTGCCAAGCAGAATGGCGTAAAGAAAATAGTCTACACGAGCATTGTTGGTAACGAAGAAGAAACTGCATTTAGCCCAATCGTAAGAAGCAATCGTCAGACTGAAAAAGATGTGCAAGAATCAGGGTTGAATTGGGTAATTGGAAGAAATGGAATTTACATTGAACCTGACCTTGAGTATATAGACACTTATATAAAAGAAGGTGAGATTAGAAACTGTGCAGGTGATGGAAAATGTGGTTATACCAGCAGAGAAGAATTAGGTTTTGCTTATGCAAAAATGTTATTGAACGACATACATAACGGGCAGACATACAATTTAGTAGGCACTCCAATAACGCAGACCGAATTAACCGAATTTATCAATCAAGTGTTTAATACCAATCTGACATATAACCCAGTATCGGTAGAAGCTTACGAGAAGGAAAGAAAGGCAGCATTGGGTGATTTCATAGGAACCGTTATTGCGGGTATTTACAATGGAATTAAAATTGGTGTAAATAATGTTCCCTCTGATTTTGAAAAAGCTGCTGGTAGACCTCATAAATCTACCTTGGAGATAATGAGCGCATTTAAAGATAAATAAAACAATGCCGAATAATACCTATACAAAATGCCCTTTGCGACATTGCATATAGCTAATCGCTATGTACAATTAAACTATAAACTACATACCAAATGAGACACTTCTATCTTAAATTTTTAATACTTTTCTTTTTATCGTTCTCAATGCATTCTCAAACCCTAGATACTCTTGTAGATATTGGGGGTTATAAAATGCATTTCAAAATAATGAAAGGAAAAGGTATTCCAATTCTTTTTGATGCTGGTGCAGGTAATGATGGTTCTATATGGGACAACATATTAGAAAAAATACATAAAGTTACGGGTACAACATTAATTACTTATGACCGGTCTGGATTTGGAAAAAGTGAAGTAAATCCAAATCTAAAAAATGAATCGGATTTTGGAATATTAAATGGTATTAAAGAACTAGAGACAGGACTTTCAAAGCTAGGTTTTAACAATGAAATTATTCTAGTGCCCCATTCTTACGGCGGATTTTACACAACGCTTTATGCATCACGTCATCCTGACAAAGTAAAATATGTTGTACGTATTGATGCAAATTTAGTAGGAGTTTATACTGATGACGTATTGAAAATAATGGCTGATGAAGAAACCCCTCCTAAAACTCCTGAAACACTAGGTATCTATTATCTTGTAAAAAACTATCCTGAAACTGTTAAAGTATTACGTACAATTGATTTTCCGTCGAATGTTCCTGTAATAGATATTATTTCGCCAATTAATAGAGGTTATCCTGACGAGTATTGGGCACTAATAAATAAAGTTCATAAAGATTTTGTGGATGCCGAATCTAATCGAGTTGAACTTATTGCAGACGGAAGTGGTCATTATATATTTAAAGATAATCCTGGTCTAATCATTAATACAATTATTAAAGCGTACTCAGAAACACTGGATGAAAACCAACAAAATGTGCTGTTAAAAAAGGTGTTAGATAATGCCATTGAATTATCTATTGAAGCCAAAAAGACAGAAATGGAAAATTTGCATTCAGAAAATGATTTGAATGAATGGGGATATACATTTATGAGAAATGAAGAATTAGAAAAGGCTTTAGAAGTTTTTAAATTAAATACAATGCTATTTCCAGATAGTTGGAATGCATATGATAGTTATGGCGAAGCTTTATTGAAATCAAATAAGAAAGCAGAAGCAATTGAAATGTATGAGAAATCAATTGAATTAAATCCAGAAAATGAATAAGGAAAAAAAGTGTTATTGGAAATAAAACAAGAATAACAAGGTACAACACCTTGCGAAATTAATTGCTTGTTATAGCCTACTTACGAATCCGGATAACTATCGGGGCGCGGACTTTCTATCTGTAATTTATTTACTAGCTACAATGCTTAAAACACGTAATTAATCATAAACAAGAACGTTTTGCACAATACAAGAACCACCTAAATTACATTATGCACTATCCCACCTTTTAACTGCATGCAAGTATGCGCTAGGTTCTGAATACCCTAGAATATATGCGATATCTTGGGTTTTAATTCGTTTTCCTTTTATTAAATAATTGGAAAGCTCTCTTTTAATTTCATCTGAAATTTCCCTAAATGATTGCCCTTCTTTTGTAAGTTTCCTTTGAATAGTTCTATCGCTTAATGCAAATTGTTTTGAAAGCTGTTGAAATACTGGCAATTCAGGACAGCACATATTCAAAATCATATTCCTTACTTGTAGAGAAAAACTTTTGTAACCATCCTTTTTTTTATCAAGCATAATTAGAAATTTAGGGAGTAAATATTCTATCTCGTTTATTCGCTTTCTGTTAATTTCTATATCTAAAACTTTATTACTTAATATTATCGAATGTGAATTCCCTTTTATTATAGTTGCGTTTAACAATTTGGTGTATTCATCAACATTGGAATATGGTAATTGGAGAGTAGGATAATATTCGTCAGCCAGCATCAATTTAAGTTCTCGATAGATAAAATAAAAGACAGTATCTAAAATGTGATTTTTTAATAACTTATCTTCCAAAGTACATTTCAAACGTAATATACAGTGTTCTGAATTTCGTTCGAGAATAAGAGATACAAAAGGAAAAGTTGAATCAAGATATTTTTGCAGTAGTATAATTGCTTGTTCTAAACTTGAAGCATTTAAGGATATTTCTGCGATAAGTCCTAATGCCTTTATATTTAGATAACTGCCATAGTACAATCCGAAATATTGATTATTTACTTTATTTACAAGCACACCTAATACCTCTAAATATTCTTTGTCACTAACCCAATTATTTGAATCACATACATTTAATTGGTCATCAAACAAATGTTGTCTTAAAGTCAACTCATCAATACCTTGACAAGCCCCATAAAAAAATAGGTTGGCAATATGTGGTGCTAAAATTTTCATTTCTCTAAAATAAATTTTGGCGTAAAATATCAATAAAATAAATATTAATGACTTTATTTTTGAGAAATTAAATGATGAAATTAAAAAAACAGTATGAGTATATCTAAAAGAGCTACAAAGTTAAATGCCATTTCAACCTTTATATCTGGTGTAGGAACTTTAGTTTTTCATAAACAATTGATGAGCATTTTTGAATTAAATAATAATATACCATTCTTAATAGTTGGCGGAGTAATTACCTTTTTCTCTTTAACTATGTTTTTAGAAATAAAAAAACAAAGAGCTTTATCCATCTTATGGATTATCGTTCAAGACACATTATTTGTATCCGCAAGTATATTTGTGCTTATAACAAGACCTTTTGATATTTCAGACACAGGTTACTTGCTTATTGGGTTATTTTTAATTCCCATACTATTTTTTATAATATATCAATCCATTGGTTTAGCAAGAATAGATTCAAAAAATAGTACGAATATTAAATTTATGACATTCAAAAGAGAGGTTGACGCTGCTAAAAAAGAAGTTTGGGACACTATTTCGGATATCGAAAATTACCATAAAGTTGCCTCGAACATTGATAATGTAAAAATAATTTCAGGGGAAGGAAAAGGAATGGTTCGAACATGTTCTCACGGTAAAGACAGTTGGTCTGAAACTTGCACGATATGGGAGAATGAAAAACAATATTCCTTTCTAATTGACACCAAAGCTCCAGATTATCCATATCCTTTCAAATATTTAAAAGGCACTTGGAAAGTTGATGAAATAGATATTAGAAGATCAGAAATTACAATGATATTTGAATTTGAATACATGAAAAAATTTCACAACCTAATACTACATCCATTATTGAAGTTTAAATTCAGTAAAGTGTGTATAGAAATCATGGACAATTGGCAGTCATCTTTGGAAAAACAAAACAAGTAAAAGCACAAAATAAGAACGTCGATAAAATTTACTCGCATTCCAATTAATAACAAAAATTAAGGAACAATAGCTTGATTGAAAACGTACAAATAATAAAAAAATTTAAATTACTGTAAATTTAAAGTTGAACTATGTTTATAGATTTTATGATTGGGGTCTTCCTGTTAGGCAGTTTATTTCACTTATCAATGGCCATTTGGAATGTAAAGGTTATTAGTCCTTTTGGAATATCTAAAAAAGCAAATATTGCTTATGGAATTTCGGTTTTGTGTTTTACCATTGGTTTGTATTTATATAAAAACGGATTAGATACAATGCTAAAAGACTATATTTATTTGGGCGGTATATTTGCTGTTGCTTATACCGTTGCCTTAGGATTGTGGAGTAATAAAATTGGAAAACAAAAATGATTTTTCTAATTATATTAAATATTTACTGAGAATCAAACTTCAGACGTTTGTACGGATCTCGAATATGGCGTACCGTCAATGAAACTTATTGTGTTAGCATTCAACTTGTTCAAAGAAATTGGTCGTGAGACTTATCTAACTACCCAGATACCCGTGGGTATGAATTATCCGCTACTTTTTGGACTGACTTACTGTTTGCTTTTGGCATATTTACTACACAAACTGATTTCCCCAATAACAGATATATGTCCCATACCAATAATTGTAGGAATAGCAGATTATTTCGAGTATTTCAAAATTATCGTAATGTTGGATAACTTTCCTGACCTGATAGAATTACCAGTAAAAACAACTTTATTTTTCTATCCTAAAAAATAGTTAACAAGCGTATTTTATTGTTCTGATTATAGTTCAAATTTGGTAACCGCTAACACGAATGTTCGTTAATTTTGGGAAGTAGCCAAATTTTTAAACCGATATCATTTGGCTAATTTTCATCTGGTTTATCATAATATAGATTAAATTTTGATATTGAATACCATTTTAAAACTTGTTGGAATTTTCATAGAACTTAAAGCAATAACAAATAAGTTTGAGCTTGAAATAGGCAACCTTAAGAGCATTTGTATTCATAATACTTAGCTGGTGGTTTCAATTCAGATTTAAATTAAAAGACAGATGTCTGAGCTAGTTTGTGCAGGTGTACATTACTCAAACGTAGCTGCTGTGTTGATAAACGCACCTATTTTTCTATAAAACTAACTCGGGCGGAAAAGTACTAATGACATTGACTATAATTAATACCCTTTGGTTTTTAAGTAAAGGTGTATGTATATTTATAAAGTAACAATCATGATAGCTACAGGTATGGGGTTTTGCTTAGCCGTTATCACTTATTTAAATTAAAAACATTTCATCATAATTCAAAAAACAACTATTGCAGAAATATTTAAGGTTTTTACTATTATTGATTGCCTTGGCCCCTATTCTAGGATTTAGTCAAGAAAATAAAACGTTACTAAAGGGCAGCGTTAAAAGCTTAAAAAATGATGTTTCCAATATATTAATTATTAACCTCAATTCTAAAAAATCAACCATTACTGATTCTTTAGGGCTCTTCTCTATTGAAGTTAAATTAAGGGATTCACTTCGATTTACCGCTGTACAATACCTTAGAAAAGAAATTATTATAACTGACAGAATCTTCAACGAAAATTTACTTATTATAAACCTCATTGAAAACGTTATAGATTTAAATGAAGTTACCGTTACCCCATACAATCTAACAGGAAATATAGACCTTGACCTTGAGAGACTAGCTATTAAACCAGATGTCACCTCTTCCTCTTTGGGTTTGCCCAATGCAAATCTCGAAAAAATGACTCAAAGTGAACGGCTACTCTTAGAAGCTGATCGAGGAAAATATATAAGACTCAAAACTATTGAAGATTATGGGAAAATAGTTGAGATTCTTGGTTATGCCACTTTAACTGTAGTTATCAACACGCATAAAATCATGAACCGTGCTTCTGGAAGAACAAAGTCATTAGAAGAGAGGCTTTCGCGTGATGAAAATATGGCAATGGAAAAAGAAATCATTGCTAAGTTCTCAAAGAAAACAATCTCAGAAAATTTAGACATTTCCGAAACGAGCATCGATGGGTTTCTTACATATTGCCTATCCCAAAAAGATTTTAAGGATTTATCTAATACATGGAATACAACAGAGGTTTGGGAATATCTAAAAATGAAAAGTATTGAATTCAAGAGAACGGATTCTTTAAAAGAATAACAACGCTGTGAAAATTATTGCTGGATAACAAAAGAAAACAATGCTTTTAATTATAGCGGGCTTATTAATTTTAAACCAAGGTCTGTGTATATTTATAAAGTGGCAAAAACGATAGCTGCAGGGATGGAATTTTACTTTAATAAAAAGAAGGAAAAATCAAAAGATTTCGCTTGGTGAGAGACAGGATATCCTTCAGATTTACTTACCGTAATAATCATAGCCTGAACCTTAGCTTCAATACGTCTAGAATGAGAAAATTAGCACTTTTAGTAACAATAATTTTTATATCCCATACTATTCATGCACAAAAAATCATGAAAAAAATACAATTAGAAGAAGGGTCTGTCAGTAATATAAAATATGATGATTTAAATATAAGTACACTATTTCAAGTCTATGATGAGAAATCAGCAGTTCACCTTATTGGAGACTTATATCTTAGAGTTGATGATAATGGTAAGTCAATTGCAGAATTTTATATTGATAAGTCAACAAAAGAATATTATACTAAAATATATAAGAATTACTTTCTAACTTTTGCGATAGAAAACGGCAACAGATATCTAATCATAGAACAAGCGGAATTTGATAAAACATTTGCCCTTTCAAATAAGGGAAATTCCAAAATAGGTAATAAAGACAATTCAGTAGAAATAGAAATAACAGATTATGAACACGAATGGGGAACTAATGCACCACCTTCTGAAGATGGCAATGCGAGCTATTTTGATGATGTTCATTATTCCTTAAAAGCCAAAGTAAAAAATATTGTAAAAGATTTCAGCTTTTATAGTTCTGAAATCAAAGGCAATTTAAGTATTGATTTAGAGGGGTATTGTATCATAATTCTATCTGATATATATAAAGATTCATCATGCCTTATTGAGATGAAAATCATAAAAAAAGAAACAAAATAAAATACAGTAGCTTTCAATTTGTATGCTTAATTACGTAAGCCATAGTTACTCAGAAAATCTTTCAGATTATTATAAGACTCAATCTTCTGTTACAAAACTAACTGCTTAACGGGCTAACCAACCTTACACAAACATGTTGATACCGCCTATGTCTATTACAACCTTAGGTACTATATCTCAATCGAAAAATTTCCTTAGCAGAAATTGAAAATGCAACATTTACTTCTGAACTCAACAACCTCTCAACTAAAAGATATCTTTAGTAATTTAGACAGATTATATATCGCATTATTTACTGATAAAGAACCATGATAATGATGTGAGAGGTAGATTAGCCTATTATAGTGTTGAGACTGGTCATCTAGCATAGATATAATACCATTATTTACCTAAGTAACTATCAAAGTAATAACCTCTAGCGGATAAATATTAGCCTGGTTTTAACAAACTTTGGTTTCAATAGGTAGCTCATACCTAAAAAGATAACTTCTTTATTATTTTAACTTTTTCAATCTCTTTTCTTCTTTTTTTTCCTTTGCCGTTTTTACAGGTGCTTTTTTCACATTCTTCTTTGAGTCTTGACTTTTTGCCATAATAGTTTTTATTAATTAATTAATTTTTTATTGGATTGAAAAGGGATACTTACCTAAGTAATTTTTTATATTCACTTGTGCACTTATTGGAATAAACCATCTTAAAATATCTATTCTATTTTCAAAAATATCAATTTGTGAGTCAATATTCTGTTCATAAGTACAAGGTGCACATACCGAAACCACATAGTTGTATATCCTATACAAAGTTAAAGTACAAACTATTTAATTATTTTATCAAATTAAAATATTTTAACTTAATAAACTCGCCAAAATAATGAGGAATATTTTATAGTGCATACCCTTTAACGATTAAAAAACGATATTAAATAATAACTACTTATAACATTGGCAATTAAAAATAATGCATAACGTAATAAATTTAATGGCTTGAAATTATTTAACACGTTCGCTAAATCGTTTTGATTTGGCAATAAAAAGACAGAAATACTTATAGAACAAAAGCTCTAGTAATACGCAGAATGAATCGAAAAGCTTCCAGACCTACCTAACTACCATAAACACAACAATGACATATTTAGAGAAAGTTATAACACTAAAAATTTACCATCAGTTTTTAAAGACCTTAATTACTTCTTGGGTTATAATATTCTGTATTATTCATGTAAATGCACAAGAAGAAATCGATTATAATTACGATGAATCAAAAATTAAACCCTACAAACTACCAGAACTTCTGCTATCTCAAGACAGTGTAAAAATTAGCACGATTGAAGATTGGGAAAAAGTACGACGCCCAGAGATACTTAAATTTTTTGAGGACAATATATATGGCCAGGTCCCAAAAGATTTCAAAAGGATCAAGTTTAAATTGAAAAATAGAGATAAAAAAGCAATGGATGGTAAAGCAACTTTAAGAGAAGTTGAAATCACCGTAATTAAAAATAAAAAATCAATTACAATCAATTTAATTGTGTTTACTCCAAATAAGACTAAAAAGCCCGTACCCACTTTTCTTGTTATTAACCACAGAGGAATACGGACAATGGATGTAACCAGAGAAAACAAAGATGGATTTTGGCCAGCAGAAGTGGTAATAAATGCAGGATATGGTATTGCCGGCTTTGATGTTATTGACGTAGCTCCTGATAACAATGAGAAATTTACCGAAGGTGTATTGAAACTTTATCCCGAGCAATTAGAAATGAATAATGGGATGGGTGCATTAGGAGCTTGGGGCTGGGGAGCAAGCCGAGCAATTGATTATTTTGAAACATATAGATTTGTGGATGCCAAAAAAATTATAGTGGTTGGACATTCACGAGGAGGAAAATCATCGTTGTGGTGTGCCGCCCAAGATAAGAGGGTAGCAATTGCTATTTCAAACGACTCGGGAAATTCAGGTGCTGCAATTTCTAGAAGAAATTTTGGAGAGACCATAGATATAATTTATCAGAATTTCCCTTACTGGTTTTGCTCTAATTATCAACAATATGGTAATAATGAAGATAAGCTCCCAATTGACCAACATATGCTTTTAGCATTAATGGCACCACGCGCTGTCTATGTAGGTAGTGCAGCCGAAGATTTGTGGGCCGATCCAAAAGGTCAGTATCTTTCTTTGGTTGAAGCTCAGCCAGTATTCAATTTATATGGTATTGAAACAAATTTACCTTCAGAGCTACCTGATGTAAACAAACAAATCATCCGTCCAACAATGGGCTTTCACAATCGTATCGGAAAGCATAATATGACTCCTTATGACTGGCAACAGTATATAAAATTTGCAAATGACTATTTTAAATAATCAATCAAAAATCTTAAATAAATACTTACATAATCGACGATAGCCTTTCATTTTTAAATCTTGGTTTTAAAGAATTTAATATTTCAAAAAAGGAGAATCTAAAAATAATGGCAATTAACTAAAGTGAAAAATTAAAAAAATAATCCAAATACATGCCAGACCAATATTGTATTATTAATGTTTAACATCACGCACATTGCGCAAAGCGAACCCATCAAATCATTCAGAATTAAAATATACAGATTATTGATTAATCCTTAACATTTTAGAATGTTAAGGATTAATCTAATTTCTCTTTTAGCTCTTTCTTGACAGAATATCGTAAGGTAATTTCTAAAGTGCAGTTGCTTTTAGACTGAGCATTGGTATTTCTATTTTAGATTCCATTTTCTTAATCAAATCTTTATGGAACAGCTTTTTCAGAAAACCATTTTGTTCTCGTTCTAATAGGGCAATCATATCGGCATCTACTTCATTAATATAACCTCGTAAGCCTTCATATATGTTATTATTAACATTAATATCAAATGTAATATTCCTGTAACTTGTTTTTTCAAATAACATCTCTTTAAACCATGCCATCTTATCGTTTACTGCATATTCATCTTTGTTGGTAATATGTACGACTTTTATAACAGCATCAAAAGGCTTGGCAATATCCACCAGTTTTTTAATGGCCAAAAAATCGGTCTCTTCAAAGTCAGTAGCATAAACCAATGTCTTAATATTTTGAAATGCTTTTTTACTTGGTACTATAAAAAGTGGTGCGGCGGCTTTCTCGATAAGTGCTTTCGCTATACTACCAGTAAAAGACCCACGTGATGTATGTTCGTCTTTCATTCCAAGAATCAATAAATCTGGAGAAAGAATTGCTGCTTCTGACAAAATTCCATCAGTGACTGAATCATCTTCTTTTACTTCATATTTAATAACCACATCTGTCTCTATATCTTTTAAGTTATTAGAGCAGTAATTCTTTAAAACAAGTAATTGTTCATCGTACGCATGCTCACTTAGAAACTTCTTGGGGCGTATGGTCTTAACCACAATTGGAGGAAGACTAAATATGTGTAAAACCGTAAGATTCGCTTTTAGAACATCACTCAACATTAATGCATATTGAAGCGTATGAGTGTCATGCTTTGAACAATCTGTGGCATAAAGAATATTTTTCATCTTAAGTATTTTTTTAACGAAATGAAATTTAAGGCTATATATATTACTTAAATATGACATAAGTCATGATCTTCTATTCACTGATTACAATTTATAATCATTACTACTGCTACTCAACACATATGTCCCCAATAGCTAAAAGCAAGCAGTGTATAACGGTGAATATACAAATTTGCTATTTTTTTACAGGTAAGAATAATACTAAGGAACTGAAAACTTAACGCTAAAAGAATATTGAAATAAAATCACTCGAAAGTATATTATTGGAATTATGATTATTTCAATAGTTGGTTCTAAAAATCAAATCAATAAATATAAAAATGGTCTTATAAATCAAGGCCCACATGGCCCTTTATGCGATTTAGGTTTTTATAGCGCTGGTACAATAATAAAAGCTTAATTTGATAAAATTATAGCACATGGACCAGAACGTAAAGTTGGATTAGTTGTTTATTTAAAGCTATATGACCAAGACAAGAATTACAACTTAACTACAGAAGAACTAGTTTTCTAATATAAGTAAGAATACACTACCACAAATATTCTAAATAACAAATGATGTTTTTAGCATAATCTAAAGGTGATTATACTTTTGTTATGTGTAAATTTTATTTTTAAACCGATCGCATGAGAATACACAACCTTACCTAAATATAAACCTTCAAAAATTACACATTTATTTTAAATTTGAAGTAACCTTAAGCATGTTTGAACTCAACGAGAATAACCAGCGTAATTGTTCTCGTACTAATTGTTCCTCTTGCCGGTGGCGCTTCATTTCAGTATTTTCATGTTCATTCAAATTCATACTTTTAGATTCAAGTTTAGGTAACTGATTTTCAAAAGAAGTAACATCTTCTAGCTCAAGTTTTTCATCTATAGACTTGTCACTATTTAATGATTGTAACACCCTTGACAGGTTTTCATCTATCTTAGAAATAACGGCATTAAACTTCTCTGAAGCATCTGTAGTTGACTGATGTTGTATATACGTACTTAATGATGCCAACGACGACAGAAAATTATGGTTCAATTCAACCAACTCATAAATCTTATTAAGGTTTTTTTGTTTCGAATGTGGTTCTTGTGTCATTCGTTGAAATGCCGTACTCAAGTTAGATGTTTCAACAAAAGCATTTTTACGAGTAAGCTTATAACTGGTCGGAACTTTGCCTTTTCGATTATAAAAATCTTTGATATGACTTAAATAGTGCCTATTCGCATCTACACTTTTTGCAATATCCTTTTTAATTTCAAGAAAACCCCAACTAGGCCACAGCCATAAAATACCCAAATACGATAACCCTGCCCCAATCACTGTATCTAATACTCGATATTGAATTACCAATAAAACATCAGGTTGTAAAATGGCGTAAATAAAAATAATACTTAAGGTGATGAATGTCGCTGACGCCTTGTAATTTCTTTGAACCATAGACAAGGCAATTACCAGTGAAAATAATGCCAAAGCACCATATACGTATGCATCTTGAATTAAATAAACTAATCCGGTGGCTATTGCACCTCCAATCAGGGTTCCAATAATTCTATCTTTCGAGCGTGTTTTAGTAAGACCATAATTAGGCCGCATAATAACTATAATCGTCAATAGAATCCAATATGGGTTTTGAAACGAAAATATATTACCTAAAGCAAAGCCAATCATTAAGGTTACCGCTAGGCGCAATGAATGCCTAAAAATATTAGAACGTAAACTTAGGTTGCGCACCAACAATCGGTAATTATAATCTTGAGATATCACAAACCGCCTTGAAACCTCGTTATCGATAAACTCCTCTGATTTTATAATAGGATTACCCAATAACCATTTTATTCGTTTAAGCTTTTCGAATTGTTTTTCTTGATAATCCAAAAGATTCTGAAACATGATATAACCCTCATAATCTTTGGCCATCATAAGTGCTGAAAGTTTGTTTTGTACATTTTCAAAACGCAAAATCAACGAATTATTCTTAGGTAGTTTCTTTGGTTTGTTCCCTATCTCTGAAATAATTTTTAGTTGACGTGCCATTTCAAAAGTCAGATCTTGATATACGTCAATAAACTCTGGATGTTTTTCGAAAAGCACATCAAGATTATCATAGTTTATAGGGTTAGCTATGGCTGTTTCTAACATTTCAACCAGTTGAACTAACACGAGTAGTCGTTTACCCTTATAATCTGATTTACCAGAAGTCTTACGAGATTGAATCAAAATTTCACGTAAAGTTTCATGCTGTTCGGTCAATTCGCTTTGCATTACAAAAAGGTCTGATTGTAATTTACTTCTATCTTGTTTTTTGTCGATTAATTTTCCGCGAATTTCAATTAATTCTGAAGTAAAACCTATAGTCGCAAAAAGAGTTTCTTCCGTCTGTCCTTTTGGGTTTAATCGGTACCACAATGTAGATAACAGCAAATACCAGAGACCTCCAACACCAATTAAAAGTGCATATTGATAAATTTCTAATTCAATTGGGTTGTGTGCAAAACTTAAAACTAGCGCTAATAGCCCTGAGAAACTAATTAGGGATGCTCTAAAACCATAGGTAGAAAGAAAAGCAATGGCAAAACTTGCTATTCCTAAAATAAAAAGAGAAAGCCATGTTTCATAATGTAAATACCCACCAATAAAACTGACCACCATAACCAATGCCGCAGAAAATAATATACCGAAAACTTTATGTTTTTGACTACCATTAACATCACTAGGCGAACTCCAAAAGGCGCCAAAACAAAGTGCTAACCCAATTTCAATATGGTTTAGCCACAAACCTATTGCTAAAGGAATGGTGATTGCTATTACAATTAATATAGATTTTGAGAAATTACCACTTTTAAGAAACTGTTTTAGTTCCTTAAAACTTCTTAAGATAAGTTGTAGAATATTGCTCAAAACTGAATGAATCAAATACAAAGATAAACTATGGCAATAACAACCATCTAGTAACGAATTTTTTATTGAAAATTTGAGAAGCAATTTTGCAATCCATAACTTTTGCACCACACGGTGAATCTTTAAAAGACATTCCTAATGTAGTTTGAATTATAAGGCTCATGTTAATTATTTTACTCGCATACTCTTTTGTAATATCGGCACCCATTCTTGCTATTCTGGAGCCACTAACAATTTTGAAATAGCATCGGCAACTGCCGCAGGTTTTGAGTTTACCGAAATAGGCGTAAAAGCAAAATGGCTGTTTTTAAAGAAGCCTATATTCTATAAAAACCTAAATCTCGATTAATTATAATCTACTAATTTATTAAGCTGTTTTATAGCTTGAGAATAATGTAACACCAATACATTAAAAACTCACATAAACCATTTAATTTCAGTTGGTTACTATTGTTTAATAATAAAAATTAATTTTTATTATTTCTTAGAAATTGAATAATTTATATCCAAAAAATAATTGAATGAATCAATCAAGTTTGTAAGAATTTCTCTTATTTTAGCGTAAGTTAAAAACTTGTTCCCCCACAGTGTAGCGTATTATTAATAATAAACTCCAATCGAGCTTATATGTGGAAAAGAGTTTTAAAAATGTTAGTTGGCCTATATCTTCCTTTATTGGCACTTACCCTATATCTATTTTACTCTCAAAAGGAGAAACAAATAGCAAGTTTCATTGAAAATCAGAAACGAGAATCTACCATTAAAAAGGAGTTTCTATATGACCAATGTGCCTGTTGCACAAGTCCTTGATAAAAATACTGTTTTTGCTTA